>JAEHJW020003037.1_pt1 | contig 41461 bp, 50 predicted proteins | sample 9271431 | NCBI WGS metagenome assembly JAEHJW02 | reverse complement strand
CGCGCGCGAGGCTGGCGCCGCTGTTTCGGGTGGGGTGCGTGGGGGTCGAGTGCGCGGGTGTAGCTCAATGGTAGAGCCCCAGCCTTCCAAGCTGGTTACGGGGGTTCGATTCCCCTCACCCGCTCCATTGTAATTGCTGGGTTTTCCCCGGCCTCGGGCCGCTCCCGGGCAAGCGATGTGTCCTAAGTGTGACACGGGGCGTTTGTGGGAGCGGCCTTCGGTTGTCTAGTGGTGGCGAAATAAGGAAGGCCGGGACTCACCGCGCATCGTCGAGCACGGCCCTAAGCCGTTCCACGGTGCGACCACGCGCCAAATGGGCGTAGCGTAGCGTCATCGCGAGCGAGGCATGGCCCAGCGCCTCTTTGACCTCCGAGATATCCGCGCCACCCTGCAACAGCCATGACGCATAGGTGTGGCGCAGGGAATGGACCGTGGCGCGACCGTGCGACACGACCGTTGCCGGCGTGTTGAGCCCTGCCTCGTCTAGGGCGTGTGCCAGGGCGCGCGCTGTAGCCGTCCTTAGACCGCCTGAGCGCCCGGGGAATACAGGGGCACCAGGGACAGCCCCTAGCCGCTCAGCGCGCATCCTAAGGGCTTCTAGGGCCATGCGGGGGATAGGAACCACGCGCTCACGGGAGACCTTGGAGGCCCAGAGACGCGCCGTGCCGCCGGCGAAGTCGAGGCGATCCCAGGTCAGCGCGCAGATTTCTCCCCAGCGTCCGCCTAGATAGGTCAGCACAACCAGCAAGTCTCGCACGTCTAGCCGGCCGTTCTGGGATTTCTCGTCTAGCACATAGGGAGCCGTCCCTGGGCGTCCTTGGACTGGCCGGGCCGGGTCTAGGAAGTCATAGACGCGTTGCCATTCCTCATGGGACAGATAGCGCGTCTTAGGAGTGAGTCGCGGCATGGGCCATTGTTGGACAGAGACAGACACGGCGCCGCGCCGAGTAGCCATGCGACACGCCGCGCGGATCACCTTGAGTTCATGGACCACCGTTTGGGCCGAAGCGCCTTCCCGGCGCCGCGAGTCGGCCAGGGCTTCCAAGTGCGCCTCGGACAGTCGAGACAGAGGCAAGTCGCGAGACAGAGAATATCCGGGGCGCGACTCTAGGAGCCCAAGCGTTTTCTTGGCGAGCAGCTTAGCGCCATCCGCCCAGGCGCGCCGGTGCGCTGAGAGATGGTCCGTGTATGCGCCTAGCGCGGCGCCTAGCGTGGCTTCGGTGGTCGCCCCGCCATCCTCCAAGCGAGCCGCCTTTTTGGCGGCCTCGCGTTTGTCTGTGGTGCGCAAAGAGACACGCTTGCGCGTCCCGTCCGGCAAGCGCACGTCCGAGAACCAGAAGGGACTATCCGGGCGCTTGTAGATCATAGGATCACCACGGGCGTTGTTGGATGAGCAGAGGCGGCGGCGGAGGCGCGAGCATACGCGAGGCGCCGTTGAACATAGCCGCGCTATAGGCCGCGTTTATCGAATAGGCTTGTTGGCCTAGAAGTTCCTCGTTCTGGATGCACTGGACGAACGCGGGACCATTAGGGGGCACGCCCATGTTGACGCATCTTTGCGCCGGGGTGGGCGGGGGAGCGCACCCGACCACCAGAGAGACCAAAGCCGCGCCCAGCATCATCACACCAACTCCGCGGAAACTGCGGAAACCCCCGAATGGTTCCATGTTTCTGGCCCTTGTTGTTCTTGGTCGCCTTCTAGCAAGTCTTGGCGCCCGTGGAAGATCATATTCTTCAGCGCATCAGCCACGGCTAGGGTCGTGAAAAGGAGAGCCGAGCGGTCCGGGATTAATTCTCTGGAAACTCCAAGAGACAAGTCCTCTAGTATCACCTTGTCTCCCGGGTTGTTCTGAGAGACGGCGAGAGAAATCACAGGCTCGCCGGTAACTGTCTCGTATTCTGCGGGAAGCGACGAGGAAATTACTAGATATTCCTGTTCATCCTCGGTAACTTCCAAGAACAGCGCCAGCTTCGCCCCGTTTTTCATAGCGTCGTTAAGCTCTCGGCACAAATCTAACATTCTTTTGTCTTTCGTGTCTGCGTTGTATTTCTTCTATGTCCTCGATCAAATCGACGTCCTTCAGGCCATACAGCAGCGCGTAGAGATGAGGATTGGAATACCTAAGGACAAAGCGCCCGAACTCCTTGCCGTCTAGGTCAAGGTGCTCGCACACTTCCCGGTATATCCTCGGCATCAGGGCGTTTCGCCCAAGCTCAACCGCGCTCCAAGAAGTATTGGTCATTCCAAGCATTTCGCCGAGTGTTTTTTGAGTGAGTCCGCGATCCATTCTGATATCGCGCAGCCAAGCCCCGACTATTCGCCGGTATTTATAGGCCATATCCTCGGGAACGCCCGATATCACCCGAGGGCCGTCGCTTTCGAGGGCGCCCCAAAGGCTTTCTTGAGAACGGCTGGCACGGGTCTTGGTGTTCTTTGTTTTCATGGGACGGTCCTGCTCGGTTCCTCAGTGTGCCTTAGACGACTCTGCGGAGTCGGCTAGGGTGGTTAACTTATAGGGGCGCCAAGGTTTTTGCAAGCACCAAAAATTAAAAAACCCATCGGCGAGAAAATAAAAGTGGTGAGAACCACGCGGCAGGCTTTCTAAGTGCGGCTTAGTCTGGGCTAAGCGGGAAAGACCGCTAAGAGACATGGAAGCCGGCAACAGGCGGCCTTCGATACCTGCTTAGGCTAGTACACGTCTTTTGTCTTTTAGACACGCTAGGCGGAGACACGTTTAGGACAACGCGGGAAGGCTAAGCGGGGCTTAGCGGTCTAAGGATTCCTTGGTTGTCCTAAGGATTGCTTGGTTGTCCTGGGGCTTCTTGGTTGTCCCAGGTCTTTAAGCCCCTATCGGGGCGGAGGTAGTCAATCCGAGGGGATTCTTAGGGCTTCTAAGAAGGGGGGATTTTCTTTTTCCTCTAATGGTGGCGAAATAAGGAAAGGCCAGGACCGCTGGCCAATCTAGGCGCTCGGGCTCTACCAGCAAAATCCACGCAAAGCCGCGCCGCGCCTAGACTTTCGGCGATCTATCCTTATTTCGCCACCTATAGACGGGCGCCCGCCCCACGACCGCCTAGCGGGCAAAGAAAAACCCGGCTCAAGGCCGGGCTTCTCATGGGCGCGTCGTGATGGCGCGGGTTAGCTAGGGGAGATCGGGCAACGCTTCGGCGTCATCTAGGCAATCGTCTAGGGCGCGCGCCAGTAGCGCATATGCCTCCCTGGCCGTCATAGGGTCGCCTAGAGTAGGGGCGGCGCGTAGGACTGACCATGCGAGATCGGGGAATATCGCGTGTTCCATTGTGTGACTCCGTGGATTAGGGGTTATGCCGGGCAGAGATGCGGATTGCTGCGAAAGACAAGAGCGCGACGGCGACGACGACGCCGGCGATGCGCCAGATTGCACGCGAGATCATGCGGGAAACCCCGCGTTTAGCTTGGCAGCCAAGGCGCGTGCTTCGGACAAGGCGCGCTCGCTTGCTGATCGCGCGGTTTTCCCTACGTTGCACTTGCGCCATACATCCACAATCCGCCGCACGCCTCGCGACCGCTCAGAAATCACCACGTCATGCGGGCGGATGCCGGGCTCTACTTCGATCACGGCGACGTGGACATATCGGCCCCAGCAACGGGACGGCATACGCGCAGCAGAGATTTTCACGATATGCATTGTTTTGTGTTCCCATCAGTTATCTTCGGAAAAGCCGGCAAAACCTTGTCGGCCAAGTGTGCCGGCAATTTCCGCCAGGAAATTTTGCGCGGTAGGTTCCTTGCTACCATGGGATAGGGCGTCATAGGCCGCGCTTAGGCTGGTGCAGTAGATACCGGACACGTCATCGGCCGGCATGATCGCCGCCGCACATCCCATGCTGCTCCCTAGCGGCTGTAGCGCATCAGTGATGGAGGCGTAACCGAAACAAAGCCTTCTAAGAAAAGAGGGATGACCTAGACCCGCCACAAGTTTCGCCGTGTCCGTAGCATCTTCTGTCGCTTTTAGGCGCACAAGACAGCCACCCACAAAATCATCGTCCGATACTCCAATCTGGGTTGCCCATACTTCGGCTCGCCATCCGGCCGCTTCGATCATGTCAACGGCCGCGCCCATAGCGGCCGAAAATTCGATCAAGACACCAGCTTCGATATACCACGGGATCATTACGTTGCAAAGCAGCGTCATCATTTTAGGCGATTTACGCCAGGATACGTCCCGCATTGCGCGCGGATCACCTGAGAGAGCCCGGGCAACCGAGGGATACGCGCCGGCGATATTCCATGTATGGGGTTTTTGGCGCATAGGCTCGCCGACCGTTAGGGATTTTCCTGCCGCCTCCGCTTGGTCCCGCAAGGCCTTAGGTGGATTAAGGAAAAGAGCCTTAGCGGCCCGCATGGATTTAGTGCCTGTAAACATCTCACGATCGCCGCTTGTGTACCATGTTTCTTGATTCCAAGCCTTAACACGGCCGTCTTGCGGGATTGCCGCGCAAAATTCCACGCCGCTGGCGAAAACGTGCGCTTGGATTGCGGGTTTTCCTCGGATTGTTGGCGCGCCCTTTGCCGGAACAACGGTTAGGCTAGAGACGGGGAAAATTTCACCGCCGCGGCGGGACACTATCGGCAAAACGAAGCCTCGCGTGGTCATGCTGCGATCCTATCGGGCTCGCGCTGGGGAACGACCGGCAACGGCGCAGTGATTTTTGCCCGCGCGTCTTTGTCAAGCCCTTTGAAAACTAGCATCTCGGCGACATCAGCAACGCATATCCCAGCATCTAGCAGGGCGCCACCAAGGATAGATGCGCGCGGGCTTACAATGTGGCGTATGCCAGCATCAGCAACCAACGCGCGAACCGCTTGCACGTATCTAGTCCATTCCTGGCACGTGCTTAGCGCCAATTCCATTTTTTCGTCGTAGTCCCAGATGAGCACGGCGAAACGGTCTAGCGTGGCCGCGTCTAATTGAGAGCGCCCAACGTATTGGCGGTTGGCGCCACGGCCAAAGGTGTTGGCGGCGGCAATCAAGCGGAAATCAGCGTGACGCGGGATAGGCGCTGTTTGGTCCGGGAAAGACATGACGCCATTAGAGATGGCCGCGTTAAGCACAAGCAAAGCCGCTGCATCACTGCCGTCTATTTCGTCGGCGAGGAAAACCCCGCCATTCTCAAAAGCCTCGCGAAAGGACGTGCGATGATAGCGACCATGAGCGTCTATAAAGCCTAGAAACTCATGCGGCCCTGAGACGGCGCCTTGCAGCCAAAAAGACAAGCCCAATGCTTTCGCTGCTTCGGCTGCCCCTGTTGTTTTGCCCGATCCAGCCGGGCCGACTACAAGAGCCGGAACGCCAGCGCCAACGATATGCAGCAACGTGTCAAATTTGGCGTGCCGATGGCCGGCGGGGAGTTTTGTCTCCCGCGCACCCGCCCGGACGACAATCTCGCGCGGCAGGGTGAGAGCCGCGATTGCTTCAGATACAATGCCACGAACAGAAACGCCCAGATCGCGCCCCACGTGTTCGCCGATCGAACGCATCTCGGCCCGGACAGTGTCAAGGCGGCCGTCAATCTCCGCGCGCAGAATGTCAAGGCGGCCGTCAATCTCGGCCGTTACTTCCCCGCTGGAAATGCCGCCGCGTGACTGAGCGACCAGCGCGGCCAAGCCTTGGTGTAGAAGGGCTACGCCATCAATGGCCCCGGGAAGAGGTGCGGGAATAGGCATAGGCGTTTCTGGAAGCCTCATGGCCGCTGGCGCCATGCCTTGCGCCGTAACATCCCGCATTATCTCGGCGACACGTGGGAAAGAGTCGCTGTCACCTTCTCGCCAATCTGCTAGGGCGGCGTGTCCGGCTTGTGTAAGCCGCGCAAGAGTCATGGCTCCCACTGTCGCCGCAGGATAACCGACACGGGTTAGCAACCGGCGCGCCGTTTGTCTTGTCTCAGAAGTCAGCGCGGCGCCTTCGGAGGGCAACGCGCGGGATACTTCGCTGATTAACTCAGAAATTAGCGGCTTAGACATGGGGCAACCTTCCTTGTTGTGTGCGGGGATTACGCGGCAATGCGCCGCATGTAGTCACGGGTTGACGGCCATGCGCCATCGCGGAAAACCAAGCGGTCGGCTAGGGCGCAACGGCAAGCGGTAAGCAATTCCGAAGCGGACATCGCCGCGACGATTGGCGCGGGATAACCAAGCGCGCGCAGAAAAGCCCGGACATCTCGCCTATGTGACGGCGCGATTTCCCGGCGATTTTCATGGCGCGGCATGGCATTGATCGCAGCGTTTGCGTGCGCCAAAGCTGGGATATAGTCGGATGACGCGGAGTGGTTCATGGTGCCTTCCTTGGTAATGACGCACGGACGAACCCGGCGCCGAAAAGACACTACACGGACGCAAAGACTGGCGCAAGGGCTGATCGAAGAAATTTCCGGGCAAACCCGGATTTTTTCTTCCCCTAAGACAACAAAGACGGTCAATTTAGCCCCTGATCTTGTAGAGCCTAACTAGGCTTTTGCCGCGCAAACTGCTCGGCACAGACACGCGAAATCTTGTCTTTCGTCATGGGGAAATTTCCCAGCCTTAACGCGGCCGAACCATCCCCGAACCAATGACACAAGCTTAGCAGGCTTCAGCCATAACTTCGCAGTCCCGCGCAATGCGCCACGTTTTCCGCGCGCAATTTCCGAGTGTGACGCGCGAGCGTGACAAACTGCGCGGCCAGACCGCGCCAGCGCGCTAGAGCATACCGGAGCCCGGTCTTTTTCGGGGCTATTCAAAAAACCCACATTTGTTGTTGTTGGGTGCCAGATCGGCAATTTCCTTGAAATTCTAGGAATTTCCCCGAACTCCAAAAAACCCCACGTAACCCGAGGAACCCCCCTAGATGGCCCTGGAATCTGCCACGTATATCAATCAGTTAGTCCCCAGCAACCCCGCCGCGACTGACCCGGAAGGCCAAGGATACCTGCACCTGAACTTGATTAAGTCAGTGCTCCAAGCGACTTTCCCGGATATCGTGGGGGCCGTGGGGGCCTCGGACACTCAGCTTTCTCAGGTGCCCGCTCTGATTTCCGAGATGGCCGCGCTTACCGGGAACGTCATTGGCCTAAAGGCCGGTGGCACCACTCAGGGCAACATCGTGGCCTCCGGGGCTCCCGTGGCCTCAATCACGCTGGGCGCGGCAGGCTCGGGATATACGAGCCCGCCAACTGTGACTATCTCGGACCCCACGGGCTCCGGGGCCAGCTTCGCGGCGGTCGTGGCCTCCGGGGCGGTTACGGGGTTTACTCTGGTAGCGGCCGGGTCTGACTACACGGCGCCGACCGTGGCGATTGCCGGGGGCGGCGGCACGGGAGCAACCGGGACTGTCATCTTGTCCAATGGAACCTCGTCCGCTGGTCAGGTTACAGCGCTGTCTTTCGTTGACGCTCCCGGAATCTATCAGGCAGGCGCTCACCTAGTCCCCCACGGCGTAATTGCTATGTGGTATGGGACCGAAGCGACTATCCCAGCCGGCTGGGTTATTTGCGATGGCACCAACGGAACCCCGAACATGGACGGTCTATTTCCAATCGGGGCCGGGACCAATGTCGCCGCGCTTTCTACGGGCGGGGCTTGGAGCACTGCACTTACCGCCGCGAACATGCCGTCTCACAACCATGCCATATCGGACCCGGGGCACAACCACGGGATCGCGGACCCGTCTCACAGCCACAGCATCGGAGACCCGGGGCACAACCACAGTGCCAGGGACAGCGGGCACGTCCATAGCGTCCTGGGCGGCGCCATCAGGTTCAATACCGCGCAAACGGGGAGCATGGGGGGATACTACGCCACAGCCGGCAGCGCCCCAGGCGGCACCACGGTTTCGGCAGATACTGGCTACGCGAGCGTAGGTGTCAACGGGAATACTACGGGGATCGGGATTAATAACAATTATACTGGCGTAACCGTTGACGCCAACACAACGGGGATAACCGGAACCGGATACACTGGCTCGGGGACATCCTTCCCGACAGTGCCTCCGTATTTTTGCTTGTGCTTCATCATGAAACTCTGAGGTGCCAACATGGCTCTTATCTCGTTTCGGGGGCTCGGAACTAAGGGCATCTGGCGAGACCCTGAGCCCTATGACCTCCCCCTGGATGCGTGGTCCAACGGCTCCAACATGCGGTTCTCGGCGGGGAAGGCGATGCGCTCGCCGATCCAGCGGGCCATCTATGCGGGTCTGGCGAACCCCCCTAGCTTTGTGGCCGGGCTGACCCCGGCAACCGGGTTTGACAGTGTGATTGTCGCGGACAACATGGGGAACCTGTCTCAGCTACTCGGCGGCACTCTGTCTCCCGTGTCTCCGACCGGGTTTGTTCCCGCGTCTCTGACTACGCCTTGGACGGCGACCATGCTGGGCGAAGTTCTCTACCTGAACAATCCGCAGTTTCCGCCGGTCTATCTGGCGCCGGGAATGTCCGCGTTCGCCTTGGTCCCTACATGGGGAACCCAGGCGGGGACAACTACGCCGTGGAGCGTCCGTTCACTTCGGGCCTTCCAGAATTACCTTGTCGGCGTGAATTGGACCATGAACGGCGTCGCAACTCCCGATCTTGTCAAGTGGTCCGACCTAACTCTCGCGGGGCTCCCGCCGGACTCCTGGGATAGCACAGACCCGACCAAGTTAGCCGGCGCAAACCCTATCGGAGACCTAGACTCGCCATTCGTTGACTCGTGCGTTCTCGGAAATACGCTGATTCTCTACTCCCAAACCCAAATTTGGGCCATGAACGCGGTCGCCGGCGAGATGGTTTTCGCCTTTCAGCGTCTCTTCTCCGAGGGCGGTCTAATCAACCAGAATTGTGTCGTCGAGGCCAATTCCGCGCATTACGTGTTCGGGACTACGGATATCTACATGCACGATGGCGCGGTCAAAGAGTCCATCTTGCAGAACCTAAACCGCCGGTTCATCTACAACTCAATGGATATGGCTAACGCCGGCGCGTGTTTCGTCATGCACATGCCGCAATACAAGGAGATTCTGTTCGCGTTCCCGTCTGGCGATCCATACGCCTATTTCCCGATGGGCTCGGGCTGCAATCGAGGATTCGTCTATAACTACGGAGACAGCACTCAGTCTCTCATCGACCTTCCTAACGTGGTCGCTGGGTGTCTCGCGTCGATGAACCCGATTCAGACCTGGGCGGGCTCCCTGACGGCCGGGACCACTTGGCAAGAAGCCGGCTCGTCCTGGCTTCAACAGGACTCCGGCGCGGTCAAGCATATTGTCTTGGCCTCGGCAGCCAACACGGCAGCCCCAGCGATCACAGAAAACCGCGTGCTGGGCTATGACTACTACGACAACGGGCAGCTTGCTTATCCCTATGTTGCCGAGTGCAGCGCGCCGGCCTGGATTGAGCGTGTGGGCATCGACTTGGAGGCCGAGGGCGCGCAGTTCCCGATGTATAAGATGGTTGACCGGGTTTTTCCACGTGTTGCCATCTCTACGCCGGGCGTTGACTTCACGGTGCAGGTTGGCGCGTCTCTCGTCTCTGGCGCGCCTCCGGTGTGGGGGCCAACTTTCGACTTCGACCCGTCCACAGACTACAAAGTTGATACCCGGATCGGGGGAAGATACTTGGCTTTCAAGATGTCCACGGTTGCGCCGACTGACTTTGCGCTGACCGGTCTAGACATAGACGGGCATGACGGGGGCTCGCGATGACGGCGCTTCAACCCGTTGAGATTCAGCCCTTTGTCCCGTCTCCGCTGCCGGCCCTGGGAAAGACACTGGGGCAGGAGATGCGTCGTCTCCGCGAAGTCATCGACTCCATCAGGCGGGCTTGTCCCCAGGTGTCCACCAAGGCGCCGGTCTCTCCCGGTCCTGGGATGCTGAGATGGGCTGAGACGCCCTGGTTTCCGGCTCCGGGACAAGCCGAAGCCGCCTGGGTCCAAGCGGACTCCGCCGGCGCTTGGAACTACCCGGCTGCAAAGCGTCTCTCGGCCTATACCGTGGCTAATCTCCCAGCAGGGGGCCAAGCGGGCGCGCTGGCGTTCGCAACTAACGGCCTCAAGCCAGGCCAAGCCACCGGCGCGGGAACCGGCGTTCCCGTCTTTTTCGACGGCTCCGCGTGGTTCTCTATGTGCTCGGGAACCGCCGTCTCCGCGTAATCCCCAGAAGCTCAGGAACTCCAATGACAAAACCCATGATTAAGCCCTCGCACAAGGGGCGGCTCCATCGCGCGCTCGGCGTCCCGGAAGGGAAGGATATCCCGGTCTCCAAGATCGACGCCGCCAAGAACTCCAAGAACCCCGCCGTTCGCAAAGAGGCTGATTTCGCGGCGGCTGCGCGGAAATGGAAGAAATGACCTCGCAAGTCCCGGTGATTTCCAGGCCAGAATACAAGGTTTTCTACGAGTTGGGGGCGGAGGGGCGGATTCTCGTCCACGTCCAGGTGTTCGCCTGGAATCACCGGGTCGCAAGACGCTTCAGAAAAGACATAGACGCCGCCCACGAGCTTCTAGGCGAGTCTGTCTTTGCCGTGTTCGACCCGGACACCTCCCGGCGGCGCTTCTTCACGAAACACGGCTTTAGACGGGTCAGCATTGTCTCCGACTTATTCGGACGGCCTGCCGCGCTCTACGAAAGGAGCCCTCCAAATGGGCGGTAGCACTACCACGTCGTCTAGCTCCCCCTGGGGGCCTCAGGCTGCCGGGCTACAGACCGGTTTCAACAACGCAGCCAATGTGTACGCCCAGGACGCGGCGACCGGTCCCTATACTGGCCAGTTCTATGCGCCCATGAACGCCAACCAGCTAAACGTTGGCAACATGGCTTACAACTCGGCAATGGGCATGAATGGGATGCCCGGTGCGGAGTATGGCGCCGGAATGTCCATGTTGGGCGGCGTCAACCCCATGATGAACGTGGGTACTTCGCTCGCCACAAATGGCATCGGCATGGCGAACCCGGCGCTGACCGGCGTTCTCCAAAACTACGCCACCGGCGGCAACATGGCCGCCACTCAGAACCCCGCGCTTAGTTCCGCGCTCAACGCTAACGCCATCAACGCGGCGAACACGCTGGGGACCGCCGGGAACAACTTGAGCACTATCACCGGCAATCTCATGAGCAACCCCACGGGAAACACTATGGGGATTGCTCAGGGATACTATAACTCGGCGCCCGTCCAACAGCAGCAGCAAAGCGCGGACGCGCTCATCAACCAGACGCTTCAAGAACAGACGTTGCCCGGCCTCAACCAGCAGGCTTCAATGGGCGGCTCCCTCAATTCGAGCCGCGCCGGCATGGCCGAGGCTATGGCGAACCAGGGCGCCGCGCTTGCTATGGGGCAGACCAACGCTAACATTGCTGGAAACGCCTTCAACACTGCGCTGGGAACGGCGGCGTCTCAGAACACGGCAGCGAACAACGCGGCGATCAGCGCGGCCTCTAGCGGAATGTGGCCGTCCTCGATGTTCGCGAGCAACGTGGGGAACCAGCAGCTTTCCCAGAGTGAGGCGAACGCCAACGCCCAGCTAGGCGCGGCGAACAGCGGTCTGTCTCAGAATCTCGGCTATGCCCAGGCCGGCGCCAACGCCCAGCTTGGCGGCGCGGGACTTCTCGGTAACGCGGTGAACCTCGGTCTCAACGCCAACTCTACCGCGGTAAATTCTGCGGGCGGCTTGGCGAACCTCGGCATGACCGGGGCGGCCGTTCCGCAGCAGGCCGCGCAGCTTGCCAATCAGAACGCCTTGTCTCAGTTCCAGATGAAAACGCAATATCCCTGGCAGAACCTACAGAATTACATGGGATCGCTTCAAGGGAACTACGGACAGAACACGACCTCAACGCAACAGCAAAGCACCGCCGGCGATGTCCTTGGAGGCATCGGCGCTCTTGCTTCTATCGCGGCGGTTCCCATGACCGGCGGCATGTCTCTGGCGGGCTTGGCTATGTCCGGGCTCGCCCCAAGCCTGATGGGCGGCGGGAACACGGGCTCTTGGAACAATCTAACCAACGGATAACGGGGAACAACTAAATGTCTGGAACTGGTGCCGGCGCTATCTACTTGCCCGCGCTTCTGTCGGGCCTAAGCCTCCCCGGTTCTCCCGGGGCTATGGGGGGCGCCCTGAATCCGATCGACGCGGCGGCCCTTGTGGCCGCTACGCAATCCGGGTCAACGCCCTTGGGCGCCCCCCCGAGTGTCGGTGCGCCGGCGCCACTCCCTCCCGCTACCGGGCCGTCCCCGGCTCCGCAGGCCCCGCTTCCTCCGGCGCTCGCCGCGCAGATCATGGGAAACCCGGCGCTTGGCGCTATGGGTCCACAGACGGCCCCGCCGGCGGCGACGCCAGCGCCTCCCCCGTCTCCCGTTGCCGCGCAGACCGTCCCACCGTCTCCGGGCGCTCCTGGCGCGTCTCAGACCGCCACCGGAAATTCCGCGTTCGATCCCGTTGTCTCTGACATTCTGGCTACGGAGGGAGTCGGGAACGGTGGCAAAGTCCCGCAGGGGCTTGGCGGCCTCACGGATGCCACTTGGCAAGACTACGCCAATAGCCCGGAAGGCGCCGGCGCAAACCGCAGCAATCCGCAAGATCAGATCAACGCAACACGCTGGAACACGGCGAGAAACGCCGCGCTCATCAAGGGGACGATGGGGGACAAGTTCAACCCCTCCATGCTCTACGCCGCGCAGTTGCTCGGCGGTCCCGGTGCCGCTGCGATGCTCCAAGCGGACCCGAACGCGGACGCTCAATCCACCTACGCGCAAGCCGCTGGTCCAAAGACGGCTCAACAAGCGTTCTCCCAGAACGGCGCGCTTCTTCAGCCCGGGAGCACCGTTGGGCAAACTCTGTCCAATATCTCCAACGCCTACATGGGACGAGGGCGCGGTCTGTCTCCCGAGAATGTGGGAAGCGCGCTGTTGGCCGGCCAGTCTTTCCCGACTTCGGTGGCCGCTGCTTCGCCCCCACAGCCCGAAGCGCTGGGTTCTTCTGATGGCGTCATCGGGAACTCGGCGCTTGAAAGCCAGCTTCTTTCGCATCTCGGAAACCTGCCGGACCCTGGCTCGCTCGCGGATCAAATCGCGGGATCGCCGCTTTCGCGCATTGGCGCGGCACTGTCACAGTTTGCTGGGCGACGCACGTTCGGCGATGGAGTCCGCGCTTTCGGCTCGGCGCTAGGACAGTCTAACCAGCGCGCTTTCATGGCTCCGTATCAGGCCCAAATGGCGGTTGCGGAGGCGAGCGCAAAGCAGGCCGCGCTTCTTTTCCAGGCGCAGCTTATGGCGGACAGACACGCCCTGACTAACTCCAACATTGTCCTTCACGGTGCAGAGACGAGCGGCGCCAACGCGCGCATTGCCAACCTCATGGCGGGTAAGCCCACCGGGCAAGCGGTCTCGATCGGCGGTCAGATGTTCCAGCCGACCAGGGGCCTTGATGGCGCCATGAGTTATGTCCCAATCAACATGCAGGGTGGAACAACGCCTGTCGGCCAAGTCCAAAGTCTCGCTCAGGCAAACTCCGGGACCACTGCGAACGCCCAGAAAATGGGCCAAGAGTCCGCGTCGGACTTCCAAGACATGGTAGATGGCGCGCGGGATGCTCCGGGCCGTCTCCAAGACTTGTCCCAGCTTCAGAGCCTTTCCCAGAACGGCGTAGGTGGCGCCGGGCTCATGCAGAGGTTGCAGAGATACATCGGAGCGAATACCGGGATTCAGGTCGGGGACTTGGACCCTGCGGCGGCAAACTATGCGGACAACTTGCGGACGCGGCTTCAGGCGAACCAAGCCCAGAGCATGAAGGGGCTAGGTCTGCGGACTCAGCGCGAGTTCCAAACATTCGTGGACGCTATTCCGGGAATGGCGCAGAGCCCGGCTGCGGCTTCGGCGGCGTTGAACCAGCTATCTATCCCGCCCAAGCGCGCCCTGTATGTCTATAACGCATACAAGAACGACCCGAACGCCCAGAAGCTCCAAGCCTCGAACCCCGCTGGCTTCCAACAGTGGCTTACTGATGCCGGGCTTGGATATGACCAGCAAGCCCTCGGCTACGACCCGAACAACCCCACCGCGACGCCCTCGCCTAATGTTGGCGCCAGCGGTGGCAAGCTACAGACAAGCGGAGCCCCTGGGGGCGTCTTTACATCTCCTAGCGGAACCCAAGTTCCGTGGAGCTTCAAAAAGGGCAACTAAACAATGGGAAGTCTGACGCTAGACATTGGGGGCTCTCCCGTAGAGGTTGACGTTGCGGACTCCTTCGCAGACCTCCCGCCGGATCAGCAGCAGGCCATGATCGGCCACATAATCGACTCGGCCACGTCCTGGGAAGGTGCCGCGCAATACGGGCTCCACAATGTCGGCGCCGGACTGTCTAAGACAGCCGGTGTGCTTGGTATGCCGGGCGTCTCTAAGGCGATCGACTCGGTGACGCCGGACGCTCCCCAAGGATATCTCCCGGCCTCCCAGATTGCCCAAAAGGCCGTGTCTCGCGGGGACTACATGCAGGCCCTAAAGAACCTGCCAAGGATGGCCGCTGAGAGCGCCCCGGACGTTTTGGGATACATGGGCGCCGGGGCTCTCGGGGAGGCTTCTGCCGGCCTTCCCGGGGCTCTTGGGGCGTCTGTCCTTTACGGGATGGCGCGCAACACCGGCGACACCGCCGCGGCTCGCGCCCAGGCCAACGGGAGCGCAACCCCGAGTGCCGGGGACGTTGCCGTTGGCGCCGGCTCAAGCGCGCTTGGGGGACTTCTCCAAGGGGGCGCTCTTGGTCCCGTGACTCGCCTTGCGGGAGCCGTGCCAACCGCGTTGGGCCGGGCTGGTGCCCGCGTGGCTGCCGAGGGCTTGGCGGCTGCTGGGCAAGATGCCCTGTCCCAGACCGCGCAGACCGCCGGAACCAACCAGGGGCTTTCGGTCAATCCCGACGAGGCCCTGGTCGCTGGAATGTCTGGGTCTGCCGGGCGTCTCTTGGCGGCAAAGGGGCTCTTGTCCAAAGACGGGCGCGGCGCTCCCATTGCTTCGCCCGGCGCTCCCGCGATCGACCCGGACGCGGCTAGGGCCATCCAAGCCGACTACGCGGCAGCGTCTAAGGTTTATCCCAAGTCCGCGCCAACGGACATTCTAAATTCCATGCACAAGCAGGCCGTGGCGCAGCTTGGCGCATACGCCAGGACGCTGAGAGACAAGGGCGTTGTAAGCTCGGACGACTACAACAGCACCCTAAAGCCGGCGCTGAATACCGCCGCAGTTCACAACGCATCCCTGTTGTCCGGCGTGGATATGGGAGGCGTTCACTCGCTTTTCGACGATCTCAGCGCGCTCCCGATTCCGGCGCCTCACGCTGATGCGCTGCTTTCCGGCGCGCGGTATGTGGACGAGCTTAGCCGGGCCGCCCGCCAGAACCGGCAAACCGGCCCCTTCGAGAAGGCGGTGAACAAGGCCGCGCCGCTTCTTGGTGGCGCCTTCGGATACTTGGAGGGCGGAGTTCCCGGCGCGCTCACCGGCGCTGTTACCGGGAGATTCGCGGCGGCTCCCGCTCTGTCTCGGGTCGCTCGCCTTGTGGACCAAAAGACGGGCCTAGCCCAACCCGAGGTCCTACAAGCCAAGCTGCCGCCGGTGGCGACGCCAACGCCCGGACCGCTTGCCCAGATCGCGGCAGCGCGCTCCCTTCTCTCGGACCCGCTCGCTACTGCTAGGGCGCGTTTGGGACAGGTGGCAGCCCCACCGATGGACGCCGCAGCCATCGCGCAGAGGGCGCAGTCGCAAGTTGACCGCGCGGCGATACAGGCCGCAGTCAATCGCGTGGCGGGCACTTTGTCTCCCTCGGAGATGCCCGGCATAACTCCCCAGGACGCTCAGGTTGCATCGGGGAGAGCCCAGGCCGGCGCCGTAGCTGGCCGGGCGAACCTCGGGATGCCCCTTACTCCCGAGGAAATCCGCGCCCAGGCGCAGCAGCAACTCGACCGCGCCACACAGAACAACGCGGTCGGTCTGCAAAAAGCCATGATGGCGCCAAGCCCCGGCTTGGCGGGCGGGGACGTGTCGGGAGACGCGGCGGTTGCCCAGGCGATGCAGCACGAGGCCTCGATACGCGCTCAGGCGGCTTCCCTGGAAAATCTACCGGGAGACGCACAGACCGCTCAGAGAAGCGCGGAAGTCCAAGCCGCCGAGGCCCAAAGACAGAACCAGAACGCGGCGGCTCAAAAGACTGCCCAGGAGGCGGAAGCGGCTTGGCAAGCCCGGCAGCAACCCGGAGCAACGCCAGCCGGAGACAACGCCGCCTTTGCCACGCAACAGGCGCAGGAAGCCTCCAATCAGCGCGCTGTGCAGTCCCAGACTGCCGGGGAGGTAGCCCAGGGTCTCCCGCCGATTGCCCAGGCGGCGGCGAGGCGTGCGCGGACACAGGCCGTCTTGGCACAAGCCGAGGCCGGCGGGGTGGACGCCAAGGGGCAGCGCGCGGCAGACGCGGCGGCACGGAAGAACGCCATCATTCTGGCTCAAGAGGGGTCCACTCCCCAGGGAGGGCCGGGTGTCGGGTTGACTCCGATACAGGCCGCGATCACTCAAGCTCAACGCGCCGGCGCCAAGGTTAGGGCGGACGGCAGGGAGGTTCCCGATGACGGAGAGACTTTGCCCGGCCCTGGTCCCGGTCCTGGTCCTGTTCCCGGCGGTGGCGGCGGCCCTGCTCCCGGTCCTGTTCGCGCTCCTGCTCCTGTTCCCGGCCCTGCTCCTGTTCCCGGCCCTGCTCCTGGTCCGGTTCCCGGACCTGTTCCAGACAGAACCGCCGGAGTCTGGAACTACATCACCAACGGGCTCGCGCGCCGGGGGATCGAAGCGACGCCGGAGGAAATAGAGCGCGCGACGCAAGGGATGGTCCACGATGGGCTTATGACCCAGCAATCACGCGACTGGCTGATACACAAGGCCGTTGCGGCGCCCGAGAATGTTCTTCTCGCGGTGCAGGATTACATGGAGGCGAAGGGGATAGGAACGCGCCACTTCCAAGGAGGCCCCGAACCCGCCCCGGTTCGCGGCCCAGACTCCGTAACGCCGATCTACAACAAGACTAAATGGCTGGGCGCCCGCGACGACTACAAGGAGATGATCGAGCGGCGGGCTAGCGAGGCCCAGGGGCAATACGCGCCCTTGGCTCCCCTTATTCGCCGGGTCGGTTATGACCTAAAGACAAGATCGGCCAAGCGGGCCTTCAAGGCTCAACTTATCGAGGCCCTGACGCGAGAGGGCGCGGAACCGGGGACGATTGCGCTTGTTCACCACTGGATCGACCGGTCTGTGACAGAACACGGCCCCGAGTAACCCCAACGGAAAGATGAGAATGTCAAATAACCTTTGCCGCGAGTTCGCCGACTTTATCGAGGCCCTGTCTCACTTGCGGTCGGCGGACTTCCTGGATGCGGCGTCCCGAGTCAAGGCGGCCCGAGCCCTCAAGCTGTCTTTTTGTGGGCCGCACGTCGCTAGCGCCCATCCGGCACTCGTGGCCGTGGCCGCAAGCGCCATCGAGGCTTTCGCCGCTGATATCGAGAAGGAATACAAGGACCGTGCCGAGAAAGGGACGCCACAACTACAACCCGACGCTGACGCTCCCGCCGGGCGTAAAGCGGTTTCAGCGTCGGCGAAGCCGGGCGGGCGGTGATACTGAGAACAAGTTCCGCCCGGAACTTGTAGGACAGCCGCGCTACCCAAAGACAGAAGCCGCTTGGGAAGCTAGGCGTGCGCAGAACCTCGCCAAGATGCAGGCCGCGATCGCAGCCGGAACGTGGGGACGCATCGGTATCCCCACGGGCTGGCGCCGCAACGCCAAGCTGGCCCGAGAAATACGGGCGCGAAACATCGTCGAGGCTAAGAAAATCGTGGAGGTTATGGTGGCTAAAAACCTGATAGACGGCGCCGACGATCGCGCGGTTGAGGCGATGGAGCACGCGGTCGCCATCGCCCGCGATATCACTCAGCCAGCGCCCCACCGGAACACGGCGATACGCACTATCTTGGAATGGTCCGCGTCCAAGCCGGCGGCCAAAACCGAGGTTAGCATCAAGAGGCCCGAGGACTGGCTTAGCGAAATCGCGAAAGAGGCCGGCATCACCGAGGATGACTAAGGGCGCCGGCGAGGACGCCGCCTTTGCGGTCCGCAAGCGTCTTTACGAGGACTTCCCATTTTACGGGAAGCACGCGCTGAAGATAAGGACAAAGACGGGGGAAATCCTGCCGTTGACGTTGAACAGCGCCCAGAAACGCCTATGGGCAACCATGAAGAAGCAGAAGGAGGAAACCGGGCGCGTCCGCGTTATCGTGCTGAAGGCGCGTCAGCTTGGATTCTCTACGGCCATCGGGGGGATTCTGTATTGGCGCGTGTCCCAGAACCGGGCGCGCAAGGCCATTGTGGTGACGCATCTAGCGGATAGCACCCGGACGCTCTTTGATATGACTAAGCGATTCCACCAAAGCGTGCCCGAAATACTCCGCCCGTCAACGCGATACGCGAGCCGCCGAGAGCTTCAGTTTGACCTCTTGGAAAGCGGCTACACGGTCGCAACGGCGGGCGGTGACGGCATCGGTCGAGGCGAGACCATAACCGACGCTCACCTGTCGGAACTCGCGTTCTGGCCTCGCGGATCGGCCAGCGACAACTTCAACGGTCTCCTTCAAGCGGTCCCCAACGCGGACGGAACTTCGATCTTCATAGAGTCCACGGCGAACGGTGTCTCTGGGCTTTTCTATCAGTCCTGGAAGGCTGCGGAAGCTGGCGAGAATGAGTTCATCCCGTTTTTCGCGCCGTGGTTCGAGGCCGAGGAATACCGCGAGCGTGTCCCGGAAGGCTTCGAGCGGTCCCCAGAAGAAAAAGACCTAGCCCGGCGCTTCGGTCTCGACGACGAGCAGCTAGTATTCCGACGCAAGAAGGTGGCGCTGTTCGGCGCCGAGCACTTCCGCCAGGAATACCCGGCAACCGCCGATGAAGCCTTCTTGACCACCGGGCGCCCCGTGTTCAACCCAGACCTGATCCTCGAAATGCGGCGAAAGGCTAAGCCGGTCGTCGCCCGTCTCGCACTCAACGGGGAGACCTGGGATAAGAACCCCTTAGGGGAGTTGAAGTGCTACGCGGGACACAACCCGAACGCCACGTATATCATAGGCGCAGACCCGGGCCTCGGGGTGCAGCGCGATTGGAGCGTGGCGCAAGTCATCAACTCTAGCGGCGAACAGGTCGCCGTCTGGCGCGGCCAAGCAGACCCGGACTACTTCGCGACAGTCCTTTACCATCTAGGCCGCTTCTACAACGACGCAACCGTGATCGTCGAAAGTAACTCACACGGCATCCTAACTTGCACGCGGCTAGGCAAAGACATGGCTTATCCCGCGTTCTACACAGAGACCATCTTTGACAAGATCACTGACGCCGAAACCACTAAGCTAGGCTTTACGACAAGCTCTAAGTCCAAGCCGCTGGTAATTGACAAGCTCCGCGCCTCAATCAGAGATGGGAACGTGATTGTCAACGACGCGACGACCCTGGACGAGATGCAGTCCTACATCGTCACCGAAAGCGGCGGCATGGAGGCCGAGGCCGGGTGTCATGACGACTGCGTTATGTCTCTAGCCCTCGCAAATCACATAAGCGACGCCGGGTGGGCGCCGATCCAAAATCAACCTAACTGGTATGTGGAGGGCTTCTGATGCCGGAACGTCCGCTAACCGACGATCATATCGTGGCGCTGCTCCAAGAGGGCGTGCGCCTTTCGGTGGGGTTCTCGGAGTCCAAGCTGTCCAAAGAGCGCCAAGACGCCATGCGCTACTTCATGGGCGAGCTTCCTAAGCCGCTCCATCAAGGAAGCTCGCGGTATGTCTCTATGGACGTTTACGATGGCGTGGAGTCCATGAAGGCGCAGATTCTCGAAGTGTTTTCGGCGAACCACGAGCCTGTGTCTTTCCCGCCGCTCAACGCGGGAGACGTGGAAGCCGCCAGGATCGCCACGGCATATACCAACTATGTGTTCTTCCGCCAGAACAACGGCTTTCGCTGCATGGCCGACGTGATTCATGACGGGCTCATCGGGCGCGCCGGCGTCGCTAAAATCTTCTGGGAAGAAAAGACAGAGGAAGAAGAACTAGAGATGACGGACGCGGACCTCCCAGAGTTGGAGGCCCACCTTGCGCAGAACGAGAACGTCAAAGTCAAGTCTCTGGACCTCGACGAAACCGGCGTGCGCGTCCATCGGGCGGTTCTCACGGTGGAACGCAACAAGTCCCAGGTGCGGATTGAGTGTCTGCCACCGGAGGCGTTCGGCATCTCGCCGCGCGCCACCAGCATCGACGCGGCGGAGCTTGTGTTTCACAGACACTTTCGGACCGTCTCTCAGCTTATCCGGGACGGCTACGACCCTAAGAAAGTCAAGGAACTCTACGACAACGAAAATATCTGGTTGTCCACTGAGCCGGAGCTTCTGGTCCGTTTCGAGCAGACAGACGATATCATCACTAAGGACGTTCTCAACTCCGATCAGACCGCGTTGAAAACGGTCATGGTGTATGAGTGCTACACGACTCTAGCCATTGATGGAGGCGACAAGGCCGATCTGTGGAAGATCACCTTCGCCGGAGACACGATCCTTGACAAAGAGCGGGTGTCGGAGAAGCCGTTCATTGCCTTTGTCCCGCTACCGCGTCCGCATAGCTTCTGGGGCGATAACTTCGCCATGCTTCTTCGACCCCTGCAAAACGCCAGGACCGCGCTTGTCCGCTCCATCATTGACCATACTCTCATAACCAATAACCCGCGATACCAAGTCGTCAAGGGCGGTCTCGCGAACCCCAAGGAGTTGATGGAAAACCGCATCGGCGGAATCATCAATGTTTTGCGGCCGGATAGCATCATGGCGATGCCGCAGGCCGGCCTAAACCCGTTCATCTTCTCGACAATCGAGATGATAGATTCGGACAAAGAGCAGCGCACGGGCATATCCCGTCTTTCTCAGGGGCTCAACAAAGACGCCATCAGCAAGCAGAACTCCGCCGAGATGGTCCAAGAGTTGGTTTCTGTCAGCCAGATACGGCAGAAGATCGTTGCCCGCATGTTCGCGGAAACCTTCATGAAGCCGCTCTTTGAACGGATTTATGCCCTCGTCGTCGAGAACGAAAGCCGGTCTCGAATCGTGGAAGTCGCCGGCGCGTGGGTGGAGATGGACCCGACGCAATGGCCGGATCGCCATGATTTGGTCGTGGATTTTGCCCTGGGCTACGGCGAAAAAGAGAGGGAGGCCCAGAAATACATCCAGATCGGGACGCTTCTAGGCTCTAACCCGCACTTTGCGCGGATGTTCGGCGAGCACCAGCAATACAACGTCGCCGTGAAGGCGCTTAGGGCAATGGGGATCAAGGACGTTTCCAATTACTTGGTCAACCCGGCGAAGCTCCCGCCGCCACCGCCGAACCCCATGCAGCAGGCCGAGCTTGCTATGAAGCAGGCCGACGCGGCCATGAAGCAGGCCACGGCACGCGCCACGATCATGCAGGCGTCCGCGTCTGTCCAAGACGACCAGCAGGCGCGCCAGCTAGAGGCCGCCAAGGTTCTTGGCGAGACCCAGCGTGCCCAGCAGCAAACCGAGTTGGCGCGGATGCAGTTCTTGCACCAGATGGCGGTCGATGCCGCAGAAATTGCCCTGCAACGCGACGCCGAGGCGTCCGGGAACCTCGAAGGGATAGCCAAGCCCAAATGACCAGGGAACAAGTTCTTGCCGCGATCCAGCGCGGGGAAGAAGCGCGGGCGCTCTTGGAAAGCGCGCCGTTTGTCTCAGCGATGAACGACCTCTCCAACGAGCACCTACGCATGTTGCTGGCGGCGTCTCCCGGAGACACGGACAGACCGGAGAGAGACCACGCGCATCTAATGATCCACGCCTTGCGGCAGATCACCGAGGAACTAGCCGCGCGAGTCCGCTTTGGCGAGGATGCCCGCGCCGATCTGCTCGACGAAACCAGAGATGAGGACTTCTAATGCCCGCATGGATGCTTAGACTCCCGCTGGCGGCGTTCGCGCCGGAGGGTCCGGGAGGCCCGGCGCCACTCGACGACTCGGAAGCCGCCGACGCTTTCCTAAAGCTCCTTGGGGGCGACGATCCGGCCAAGGAAGGCGGGGACGGTCCCGAGACCACACAGAGCCCCGAGGAAGGCGGAGACGAGCCCGAGGGTGCGGGGACACCAGGAGACGATACCGAGGGCTCAGGGGAGGCCCCAGAGACCGGCACGGGGCAAGAAGGTGGCGCGGACGACCCGGAGATTGAACTTCGGATCGCCGGCGAGGACTCACCTCGCAAGGTGAAGCTCTCGGAAGTCTCCAAGCTCTACGAGACACGAGAGACCACCGAAAAGACCGCCGCCGAGGTCTCCCAGGCCCGTGCGCGGGCGGAGGCTGAGTTTCAGACGGCGAACGTCGCGCTTCAGAAGATGGTCCAGAAGGCGGAGGAACGCTGGAAACCCTACTCCGAACTTAACTATGTACTTCTTGCGCAGAAGATGGATGAGGGCTCTTTCATCCAGCTTCAGGAAGATGCCAAGGCCGCTTATCAGGACGTGGCTTTTCTAAAGACAGAGCTTGCGTCCACGATGCAGGCCGAGCAGGCCCGCGCCCAGGCCGCCATGCGCGACATGCTGGCCCAGAGTCAGGCGTCGTTGGCTAAGGAAATCCCGGGCTGGGGGCCTGAGACGGCCAAGGCCATCCGGGACTACGCCGTAGCTAACGGTGTCGCTCCGCAAGCCGCAGACACCATTGTTGATCCTGTAGTGGTCCGAATCATCCAGAAGGCCATGCAATTCGACAAGGGCGCCAAGTCCGCCTCGGCCAAGGTGAAACCCACCGCCCCTACGTCGCCCCGGCGAGCCGTGTCCGCGAGTGCCCAGCCGTCCCCGGGAAAGACGGCGAAACAGAGTGCCTTCGATGAACTGCGGCGAACCGGCTCCGAGGATGCCGCCGAGCGTGCCTTTCTGTCGCTTCTCACAGACTGACGGGGAATCCCAATATGCCCACGATTGACACCTACGACCAAGTCGGCAAGAAAGAAGATATCGCCGACCTAATCACCAACATCTCGCCGACCAAAACCCCGATGCAGACCACGATCGGGCGTGAGACGGTCTGGAATACCTATTACCAGTGGCAGGAAGATAGCCTGTCCGCGCCGGTGGTCAACGCGCAGATCGAAGGGGCCGTCGCGCCGTCCTCGACCTTCACCGCGACCGTCATGCGATACAACACGACCCAGATTTTCATCAAGACGGTGGCCGCCTCGGGCTCGACCGATGCGATCAAGGCATACGGTCGGAAGCAGGAACTCGCGTATCAGCTCAGCAAGAAGTCGGCGGAGATCAAGCGCGACCTCGAATACGCGCTCGTCGGCACCGCGCAGGCTTACGCGGTCGGTAGCGATAGCGTGGCGCGCCAGTTTGGCGGCGTGCAGTCCATGATCGGCCCCACTCATGTCTTTTACGCGGACACCGGGGACAACACGGCGCCGACCACGCCCGTCCTGACTCCGCTCAGCGAGAACCTTGTTCTTGCCGCGAATCAGCAGCTTTACACTGACGGCGGCGAGGCGACTATCTTCATGATTAAGCCGGCGGACGCGCTTATCGTCGCGGGCTTCGCGGCGGCTACTGGCCGCGTTCGCTACCTGGACGCCGACGAGAAGAAGGTTGTCAACGTGGTGAACATCTACGAGTCGCCGTTCGGCTCGCAGCGCGTGGTCATTAACCGCTTCCAGGCTACCAACAACGCCTTTCTCTTTGATCCCACCTACTGGAAGCTCATGGTCATGCGCAACTGGTTCCGCGAGAACCTTGCCAAGACGGGCGACTTCACGGAGATGATGCTCGTCGGCGAGTTCGGTCTCAAGCACCGCAACTATCTGGCCTCAGCGCTCTTGACCGATCTCCACTAACCTGGGGGCCCAGCGCCCCTTAGCTCTCTATGTGGCCCCGGGAAGCTCTGTCTTTCCGGGGGTTTTTCTTTGGAGCACGCAATGTCCCCCAACTTAGCTTTTCCACTTAGGCCAATCGGCGCTGCCGACTTGGCGGTTGCCGCGAACACCGGCGCGGCGGCTACCATGAATTTCTCGACGATGACGCCGACCAGCGGGGCAATCCGGTATGTCCGCTTGGTAGCCTACGGCGCGGATATGCGCGTGTCTTTCCAAGGGACCGCCGCGACGACCCAGACCATGCTTATGCCCGCCGGGTCCGTGGAATATTTCATGGTCCAGGGCGCAACCTCCGTCAGCGCCATCAGCAACACGGCCACCGCCGGGACTCTCAACGTCACCACTATGGGGCTCTAATGTCCGAGAAGTTCTTTGATGTTGACTCGCGGCTTGTGGAAAGCGCGGGCGACTTGGCGATCCGCCGCGTCCAAGAAGTGCCCAAAGAGCACTTGGAGATGTTGGGAGACATTCGAGACCAGCACGAGACCGGGAGACTAGGGGAGATGCATCTTGTCGCCTCGGTCCCCGTGGCGCTCGTGGAAAGCTGGCTTAGAGACGGCTTCGACGTTTTCAAGGAGACGCCGGCGGCAATCGTCGCTCGTCTCAGGTCCGAAAACCTAGACGCCTTCATCACGACCAATAGGAAAGTCTGAAGGAAATGAGCGGAAGCGCAAGCGGGTTTTGGACCCTTCAGAATATCATGGATCAAGTCACGGCCCTAATCAATCGGAGTGACATGACGCCGGCGCTTGCGCAAACCTTTGTCCTTCAGGCGATCCAAAGGATTCAGCGGTCTGTCCGGCTCCCCAGCATGGAAAGACTGCTTGTTTTCAACCCGACTGTCCCAATGACGCAAGTAGGAATCCCCCAGGACTTCATCGAACTCCTTGGGGTCTATACCACGGCGGAGCCCTATTACGCGGGATATCCCGGCGGCGTCTATATCGAGCCGAATAACCCAGCGACCGGCCAGCCGCAAATTGTGCCGCCCGGCTATCCCTCGAACCTCCCGCTGAAATCGCTTCGGCGCGTCGGATATGACACGCTGTTAACGATCAATCCGTGGTCGGCTCCGGTCTGCTTCGCGCGCATCCAAGCGGCTTTCCAGATGGCCGGCGCGGTAATGCCCGGCGCCACTCTGCAACTCCACTACTACGGGCAATTCACGCCGTTCGCTAATCTCAACTCGGCGAACGAACTCACCGCCGCGTCGCCGGACCTCGTTATCTACGGGGCTCTCAGCTTGGCGGCTGATTACTTTGTCCATCCCTCAGGCCCCGCTTGGGAAGGCCGCTACCAGCAAATACACGCTGCGGTCGTTGCTCAGGGACAGGACGCGGATTACGGCGGAATAATGCAAGTCGGAAACTCGCATCCTGAAGCGTATTACTGGTAAGGGGGATAAATGAGCGGATTAAACGCGCCTTCTTCGCTGTTCGCCGACTTCAACGGAATCAGCGTTCAACAGATCACCAACTTTCCTGGCGCCGGCGTGGTGGTCAGCACCGGCTCGCAGCTAATTCCGGCTAATCTCGGCGTTGGTCTGTCTCTGTCCAATGACGTTTTGAGCGTGGCGCTCCCCGAGGCTCCGCCGCAGGAATGGCAAGCCGGCACGATAACCACGCTTGGGGCCGGTCTGTCTGTCTCTGGAACCACGCTAGACGTTGCCGCTCCGCCGGTTCAGGAATGGCAAGCGGGCACCGTTAGCACCCTTGGCACCGGCTTGTCGATCACTAGCGGGTCTCTGGATGTTACCTTTCCCGCAGCCCCGGCCCAGGAGTGGCAAGCGGGCACCGTTAGCGCCCTTGGAACTGGTCTGTCTATCGCCGCCGGGTCTCTTGATATCACGCTCCCGACTCCCGAATGGTCCGCCGGAACCGTGAGCGCGCTTGGGGCGGCCTTGGTAATTTCTGGCGCAACCCTGGATGTTGAGTTTCCCGCGCCTCCGGCTCAGGAATGGACCGCCGGCGGAGTTTCGGCCATCGGCGCCGGGCTGCTCATCTCGGGCACAACGCTCGAAGCGTCCGCTCCCGAATGGAGCGCGGGCGCCGTATCCGCGCTAGGAACCGGCTTGTCTATCTCCGGGACCACGCTGGAAGCCTCCCCGCAGGAATGGCAAGCGGGGACTATCACCACGCTAGGAACCGGCTTGTCTATCTCCGGGACCACGCTTGATGTTGCCGCCGGTGGAACCCAGGAATGGACGGCGGGCACCGTTAGCGCCCTCGGCACCGGCTTGTCGATCACTAGCGGGTCTCTGGATGTTACCTTTCCCGCCGCCCCGACCCAGGAATGGCAAGCTGGGACTATCACCACGCTAGGAACCGGCTTGTCTATCTCCGGGACCACGCTTGATGTTGCCGCCGGTGGAACCCAGGAATGGACGGCAGGCACCGTTAGCGCCCTTGGCACCGGCTTGTCGATCACTAGCGGGTCTCTGGATGTTACCTTTCCCGCAGCCCCGACCCAGGAATGGCAAGCGGGGACTATCACCACCCTGGGAACCGGCTTGTCTATCTCCGGGACCACGCTTGATGTTGCCGCCGGTGGAACCCAGGAGTGGCAAGCGGGCACCGTTAGCGCCCTTGGCACCGGCTTGTCGATCACTAGCGGGTCTCTGGATGTTACCTTTCCCGCAGCCCCGACCCAGGAGTGGCAAGCGGGCACTATCACCACCCTGGGAACCGGCTTGTCTATCTCCGGGACCACGCTTGATGTTGCCGCAGCCCCGACCCAGGAGTGGCAAGCGGGCACCGTTAGCGCCCTTGGCACCGGCTTGTCTCTGTCCGCCGGAACCCTATCCGCAACGGGGGGCGGGGGCGGAATCTCCATGTTCCGTGGTGATGGCTTTGCGCGGGCCGGTGAGTGGCTTTTCCCGCATCTTTGGCAGTCTTGGTCCTCGTATGGCCCCTGTGTTTCCTCTGCGCTCGGCGCTCAGCCCTTCTTTCTTGGAAATACCGCAGTCGCTAAGAACATGGGGATTTCTTACCTGGGCGGATCGGCCCCGGTTGCGACCGGGATCACCTTCGGCATCTACGCGGACAACGGCTCAGGTATGCCCGGCAATCTGGTGGCCCAAACGGGGGCTCTGGCTTGTAGCGGGACCGCTGCGGCGGTTGTGCGTGGCGCCCTGACAACGACGCCAACTCTGACTCCCGGCCTATACTGGCTGGCGATGTTCTGGGGAGTCTCCCAGCCATACAACAACGGTTTCAATGTGATCTGGGGCAACCCCCCACAATCACCGGATACGATGTTTGCAACCCCGTTTGGAATTGGTGCGATCCCCACCAGCGTCCCAAGTGGAACTTATGCGGTGAACAACCAGGGCGCATACTCCACGGCGCCACCAGCCTACGGCGCGTTGCCCGCGACGTTTCCAAGCCCAGCGCCGGCCACTAACCCCACCCTTGACAACGTGGTGCCGTTCATCGGCTTCTAAGAACCCAAGGAGGGCGCTAAGTGTCCACAAGCTCCACCTACACAATCGCCCCGCTGGTCTCCAACGCCACGCCGCCGTCAACGGGAATCATGGCTGTCTCTGGGATGTTCGCGGACATTCCTGGGACTAGCTCGGTCCCTACGTTGTCCGGGGATAATACCTGGACGGGGACCAACATCTTCTCGGGTCCGGTGTCTTTCACCGGCGGCGCCGTGGAGGCTGCGGTGCCGGCAACGGCGCTCGCAACGGCGGTTACAGGAGATACCTGTGTAATTCCCGCCGGCGTAGAGTGCTTCGTTGTCTCTGGGTCTGCGGGACTGTCTGCCCTGACTATCTCGTTGCCGTCTCTGCCTAATTACTCTCTGCTTCGGGTGAAGTTCCTGGTCCCCGTGACGACCATTACCTGGACTCTCGTTGCGGGCCAGTCTGTCCTAAGCGGGACGGCGCTCCCAACAACGGCCTCCGCCGGGACGGTCGTCGAACTCCAAATCATCAACGGGACTTGGTGCCCGGACTGAGGCCATGAACGCACAAAGAAGCTATCCGATCCCAGAGACCGAGGAAGGTTTCAGGGAAGATATCATCGACCGCCTAGCCCGCATCGAGGAAGGCATGGCCTACAGCGGCTCGCATGAGTCCCGGCTCGTGTCTTTGGAGTCCTGGCGGTCGCGCTTGATCGGCGCCTGCCTTGTCCTTGGCGCCTATGCGGCCAAAGACCCGATCGTGTCTTTCGTCCGAACCCTGTTTCTCTGAGGAACCACTATGAACCAGAAGATTGCCGACCGTCTCCGCCAGCCGACCACCGTTCAGGGCATCGCGCTTGTCGTGGCCGCCCTCGCGGGCTACGGCGCCTTCATCGTGTCTCACGGCGCGCCCGGCGCGGTCGTTGGTGCCGCTTCCGCCGCCGCCGGCCTTGTCATGTCTTTTCTCGACGACAACTCGGCGGACAAGGGGAGCGTTGAAAAGCTCGTGGACCGAACCGCTCAGGCGGCACTCAGCAACCACCTTTCGAGCGTGACGCCGGATATCGTCGCCCAGGTGCTCGCGGCCCTACAGGCCCAGGCCCAGCCGGCTCCGACCGGCGCCGTTGCGCTCAACGCCCAGAAATCCTGATCCGATAAGGAAACCGGAAATTGAAGAAATTAATCCGCACCGCCCTTCTCGCGGTGTTCCTCACCTTTGCCGCCTGCACCGCCATGAACTCTAGCGGTATTGGCGCCACCGCTCCCGCCGAGGCCGTCTTTGCGGCGGAAAGCGCCTATGATGCCGCCGCGCATCTCGAAGCGTCCTGGATCGCCTCGGGCGTCCCCAACGCCGCCACGGTCGCGGAGATCAAGCGCCTTGACGATCAGGCGTATAACGCCCTGGTCCCGCTCCGCAACGCCGCGCAGGCCGGCGGGGCAAACGCGGTAATCGACCAAGCCGAGATCGACGCGGCCAACGCGGCAGTAACCGCGCTTGGAACCTACCTCACCACCCACGGAGCGAAGTAAATGCCGGCAGCCGTCCTTGCCCTCATCGAAACCCTGATTTCCGCCGCGCCCGCCGCGATGGCCGCGTGGGGCCGTCTAAAGCCGATATTGGCTTCTGGCCGCGAACCGACGCCGGCGGAATGGGCCGCGCTCAACGCGGACGCCGACGCGGTTCATGCTGAGGTTCAGGCTTCGTAACGACTGAAAAAAACAGGTAGCCAGGGGATATCCCTTGACTACCTGTTTTTTGCTCAGTTCTTCGCGGAGCGCGGGACCGTGACAATCGGGGCGGTATCCCATAGAGCTTGATGCAACACCGTGGGAAGCGTGGGGTTGCTCATGAACAGTCCGGCAAGCGCGGGCTCAAGGACACGCGCTAGGGCTTCCTCTGTCTTTGGGAAGTGCTGGGAGTCCGCGCCGAAGCCATAGATGTCCGCCATCACGTGGACAAGCTCATGCAGAAGGACCATCGCCTGACGCGATGACGAAAGCTCCGGCGAGATGAAAACCGCATCCTCGGCGGGCTCGTATAGCCCCTGGATCACTAGGCCGTCTTCGGAGCGTAGTTTTTCCGCAACGGTTGGGTGATCTGGGACAAGGGGCTCGACACGAATTGTCACCGGCCCGACGAGGATTGAAAGCCGCCGGTCGCGGCTGTTGTCAAATGCTGCGGAGGCACGGGGGGTTTTCATAGAGTTTTCCACAGCTCCGGCTTGGTCTGTTTCTGTAGTTCGAGCATTTCAAGGTGCCCGTCCAAAGACGTGATGGCGCGCCGGATATAGACAACCTTCCAGGGGCCATTCACTTCGCCGATGCACGCCACCGCCATGCAGACCTCTTGGATGGCGTCGTTAGCCCACTGCGGCAAAAACGCATGGGCCAAGAAGTCGGCGGGCGTAATCGCGAACCCCTTAATTTCAGGATGCGGGAACGTCGGCAATTTCCCGGGTTCCTCCAAGACACTAAGCGCCATCTCTAAATAACGCTTGGCCTTTATTAAATCTTCGGTCTCCGTAGCGTGCTTATAGGGCGCCCGGCAGACATACTTAATCACATTGCCAGCCCAGAACGGCATGTTGTTCCGCATGATGAACGTGACGGGCTCGATGTAGTAGCGCGCATAATAGTGAGGCGCCGTCATGCTGATGGCCTTAGCTTTTTCTGCATCTTCTCGATGAATTTCTGGCTCTCTCCCTTCATCGAGGCTTTTTCCCACTCGCGCAATGAAATTCTCTCGTTCTTCGTATTTGTGGGCTCCCATAGGATCACCTCGTCTTTCTGTGCTCGGTCGGAATATCTTAGGATTCTTGCGCAGCGCGCTTGAGACAGCGCGAAGGCTTCTGACAGCCCGGCAGCTTCAAAGACGGCCAGGATGGGCTTCCATGTTCCCTCGCACATATTCCCGTAGTGGGAGTATTGCTTGGAAAATTCCGCGATAGCCGTCTTTGCCCGCTTTGGTCCGATCGTGGGACATCCGGGATAGCCATCCGTTGAGTCGCCCGTGAGCGTCTGCGTCATCCATGCCGTGTCCGCAGACCGCTCGCTGATTTCCGTGATCGTGCCGCCCTTGCGGGGATTCATCAGAAGCCCCGGTATGGCTAGGAAATCTTTGTCGATCGAGACAATTATCTTGTCTTTTTTCGGATGGTAATTAGGGCTCGTGGAGAGGATACCGAGAACGTCGTCGGCCTCTAAGCCCCAACTACAAAAAGACCCGAAGCGGTCCTTGAGATGCGCCACGGTCTCGGCGTAGAGCGGTGGCTTAGGCTTGCCCCGCCGGTGCAGCTTGTAATCCTCCCAGACAATGCGGCGGAACGGCGCGCCCTGGGAAAAGGCGATGATTATCTCGCCCGTCTGGTCGGACTTTGTCCATTCCTCGATGATGGCGTCCGCGTGCTCTTTGCAGCCCTTTTCCGTGGACAAGTCCCAAGCATCCTCTCCGGCCTCTTGGAGAACCCGGGACTCGCCGGCTGCGGCTTGGTAAGCGACGATATCGCCGTCTATAAGCCAGACCGTGCCACTCATAGACGCTGCCAGTGCGACGCCGGGCGCAAGGCAGTCGGCGCCCCATAGGCCGGGAAAACGTAGGACTCGCAGCGCGGATCGGAGAGACGCCCCGGCTTCTGATCCGGAGGGGCTCCCGGCGTGTGCGTAGAGCCGTCTTTAGGATCGACCCAAGAATCAAGGACGGCGGCGCCCAAAACTCCCCAGAAAATAGCCAAGACTCCGGCGATAATCAGCCATTGGGCGCGGAAGCCGAGAGAGAAGAACCACATCCTAGATGAACTCCTATGTCTAATGGGTCTCGGCCCAGCTATTCCCGATCGCATGGGAACCGGCCAGGGCGCAGTTGAGTCGGTAGAAGGCGCCGGCATCAGCTATGGATTGCGCCATGCAGGTGCCGAGTGTTTCCGCGTTTTCCGGCGCGGTCTCGGCCTGCCATTCGTCATGGACGTTTGCGCATAGGTTCCAGTTTTCGCCGAGAATTAGGCCGTGAGCAGGCGCCGTATCAAAGACCAGGATGGACAACGCCTTTTTCATGGCGATTGCCCCGCCACCTTGGAGAAGCGCGTTTAGCGCGGAGTGCTCGGACCGGACGCGGATTCGCCGACCGTCGAGGCCGACCAGATAGCCGCGCTCCTTGGCCCGCTTAGAAACCGCCGCGAGTAGATCGGGGAAACCGGCGATCGCGTCCATGAGCGCCTTGCGGACCTTCGCGCCGAGCTTCTTGGGGGGAACGCCGAGAAGTTCTAGGCCGGCCTTTCTCCGCGCGTCTTGGATGGTATGCCCAAGGTTGAAGTCCCCGGACCCGTAGATCAGGGCATATAGGACCGTCTTTGCCGCGTCTCGGCTCGGGACTCCGAGGGCCTGAGTTGCGGCTAGGTTCAAGGAGTGGATGTCCGTCTTGTCCGTCTTTTTCCCAGACAAGATAATGTCCGTCATGCGTCCTGCATCGTAAAAGCTGAGATAGTGAGCGAGCATCCGCGCCTCTAGGCCGTCCGCATCGCAGCCAACAAGGACCATGCCCGGACGCGGAACCCAGAGAACGCGGAACCTGGGCTCTTTCTCCGCCTGGGCTACGTTCGGCGAGAAGTGCGACATTCTCCCCGTTACCGCGCCGTTTGGGTTGACGCGGCCATATATGCGCCCGTCCGGGCTAACCAGCTTCAACCATCCGTTGTCCCCGTCAGAGACCTGGGATAGCTGCTTCACGAGCCGAAAATGGCGGGCCAGCAAATCGACGCCGGGATATTTCCCCTCGTCGGCGAGCTTGTTGAGCAGTCCCGCGTCTATCTGGGGTTGTCCCGTCTCCGTCATATCGCGGGGCACCCACCCCATACGCAGCAGCCGCTCGGCTATCTGGGGTCGGCTGTTGGGGTTGAAGGGCTCCATCCACCGCTTGATAAACGGGACGCCCTTAGAGTAGCCCCGCGCCGGTAGGTTCACTTTGGGAATAAAGGCTTCCTCGCGCTCTATGGGAGGGAACAAGACCGCAAGAGCTTCGCCAACCGCCTCCATCTCGCTTCGCAAAGTTGAGGCTAGAACTTCCGCCGCAGTCTCATCGAAGCCGAAGCCGTTTGCCTCTTGCTTTAGCAGGATAAAGGTGACGTTGTGTTCGAGGGCGCACGATTCCCCCCAGCTAAGGACGGGAGACACGTGCGAGAATACCGCGTCAAGGACTACGATATCTTGGATCGCGTATTGCACCATCTCGGGAGTCAGTGTATCCCAGCTTCCCGAGTAGTCGCCCTTTGGGATTCCGAGAGACTCCCCGAGGGACGCCAAGCTATGGCCACGCCTCTCTGGATCGAAAAGACGGGAAGCTACCAGCGTATCAAAGACTTGTTCGCGGCGGATCGAGCCCGGATAGATTTTGTTGAGCGCGGGCATATCGAAGCCTAGACCATTGTGGATCACCAGTCTTTCCGCGTCCCCGATCCTTGCAAGCCCTTCGGAGATTGGGGGGAGCCCGGCAGAGTCCGAGTAAACGGCCACGCCGGCGCCGTCTCTTTGGACCTCGCCAGGAACCCCTATTTGGATAGTGTGAACCCGGGTCATCTCCGGGAGAAGCCGGCCAGTCTCTATGTCAACCAACAGAGTTTTCACGAGCCCTCCTAAGGTGTGTGGTGATGAAGTGGCTAGAAAGGCGGACCAAAGTGCGCGGCGGCGTCTTTGGTATCTTTCAGGACGAGACCGCCGGTTTCCCTGGAATACAGCAGGGAGTCGGCGTTTCCTGTCTCTCCCGTGATGCGGTTCTTGAGGACACGGATTACCGTGGTTGATGCCCGGTCGCCTTCCTCGGATTGCTGGTTCCTTTCTAGGCCGATCACACAGTCCGCAAGCTGGGCGATCGCTTGGCTCCCCCTAAGGTGATTCAGGGACACTTTCCCGCCTTCCTCGTGGGGCGTCCCGTCACCGCGCCGAAGGTGCGAGACAACATGAAGCGTGATGCCGGTCTCTTGAACGAGAGTTCTTAGCTGAGTCATCACACGGTCAATAGACCGTCTTTCGTCAGCCTCTAGGCCCAGCCCGGATATCACTATGGAAATATGGTCAAGAAAAATCGTCGTGCATCCGCAGCCAACGGCGAGATACCGGATTTTCCCCAGAAGGTGCGCGGGGTCCGACGATCCGAAGTGGTCGTAGAGATAGACATTAGACGGCCCTAGCGTGGCGTCGAAAGCCCGCCTCAGTTCCTCGTCTGTCGCGGTCCCAGGAAGATGCGTCGGCTTTCCTAGATACTGGCTCAAGAACCGCTGGGCCGAGCGTCCGATGCTTTCTTCGAGCGCGATATAGCCAACGGTCTCGCCGCGTCTCACGCATAGGTCATAGGCAACATGGGACACAACGGTTGACTTCCCAACGCCGGTTCCCGCAGCCCATACCGTGAGGGTGGACCTATGTTGGCCCGCCGTCATCCGCGTCAGAAGCGGCCAGGGATACGGCGTCCCGACCTTGGTTTGCTCTTGGACTTTTGCCCAAATGTCCGCGCCGTTCACGATGCCGTCTGGGCGCCATGGGGACGCATTATAGACCACGACGCGGAGATCGTCGGCTTTGCCGGCGACCAGCATATCGCTTGCGTCTTTGTAGGGCGCCGGGATTTTGCCGATCTTGACGCGGCCAGGAGTGAGAATTTCCGCGCATTTCTGGGCGGCTATCTGGCCGGGCTCGTCGGAGTCAAAGAGGATAACGACTTCCTCATACCCCTCTAGCCACTCACTGTCTGCCGCGATGGCCTTATCCGCGCTTTGCGCCCCGTTCGGGATCGAGACCACCGGCCATTTAAGCCCGAAAGCCTGGGCAACGCTCATGGCGTCTATTTCGCCCTCAGTGACGACGACGCGCTTTCCCTTGGACGGCCATAGGTGCTTTCCGAACAGCCCCATTTTCGAGGCGTCCCCGACCACGCGGAATGTCTTTTTGGGCTCTTTGCCTTCTTCCTGGACAACACCGCGCAGCTTCTGCGCTACCACGACGCCGCGCGAATCCCGCCACTGCGCGACTTGCCAGATTCCATCGTCTAGCTTGACAATCTCATAGCCAAACTTCGCGCACGTCTCGCGAGTCAAGGCGCGCTTCGGGAGCGCCCGGACTTCTCCAACTCCGACCACCATGTTGGACGGGCGGCGCTTGGAGGCCGCCGATTGCTGGGATTCGTCAGAAACCACCGCGTTGCCCTCCGTCCCTGTGTGATAGCCGCATGAAAAGCAATGGAGATGCCCGTCAGAATACTCCGCGCCCCCGCTCCGACTGTTGCAGGCTGGGCATGGAACCGTCCTTAGGTAGTGGCTTTGTTCCTCATGATATCTGGGAGACAAGCCACTGGACGCCCTCGCGCTCCGAGGCTGGGATGTGGACAAACTTTGTCTCCCTTCCGTGGTCCTTGTGAGTTCCGACGACAACGCGCACTCCCGCGCGTCCGAGTTCGGATACAAGGAGCGGAAGCGTGGTGGTCCCGAAGTAGTGTTCGGCGCTGTCTAAAGACATGGCCGGGCGAACTCGCAGGGCCTTTAGGAGAGCCCCGGCGGCGTCGCTGATCTTGGCGTTGTTCGTCATTGCACCTCCATAGGTCTGTGCGCGGACGGATAGCGCGCCTCGGGCTCCCAGGACTGGCCGGGCACAAACTCCAACTCATCCGGTAGGAGCGAGAGACACCGCGCGGGAGCAACCCAAAGGACTACCCGAGGAAGCTCTTTGTGGCTGACGGCGGCCCGCTTGGTGGACGTAAGGGAAACGACTTGCCTATCGTCCCCCCAGAGGCCGGCTTTGGTGGCCGCATCGAAGGGGCCTTTGGCGAGATTGTCCGTATCGCCGGGCGGCGAGGCTTCCCAACCGAAGGCATCTTGACCGCGATTATACCTGTCTGCGGCGCCACTTTCGGCGCCCCGTCCAAAGAGTCCGCCGGCGGGGGGAGATTTGGCGAGCCGCCTTGTGATTGACTCGACGAAAACGGCGATTGAACCTTCCGGCCAGATGCACCGGGCACCGCTGGCTTCACTGATCGCTCTAATCGCATTTGCCATCCATTCCAGGTAATTTTTCGGATAAAAGACGTGTCCCGTCCTAGTCACATGAGGCCGTGGGGCTGGGACGGGCGCGCCGGGGATTATGAAGGAGCGAGGTGCCACCTCCGCATGGAAGGAGCGCCAAGCCATCCACAAGGACGACCCGCCGACTAGCGGGGATTCGTCAGAAGGGGATTTCGTCATCGTCGCCGATCGGCTCCGGGTAGTTTTCCACGGGCTCAGGCCCGTCATCCAAGTCAGCCTCGAAGAAGGCCGCCACGGACGCGCCGCCGCCCGGACGCTTCTCGATAAGCTGCACGCCCTGAAGCTGGGCGAACGTCTTGTTGGCGCCGCTGATCTCCCGCGCTCCGAACCTGACGAGAACGGAGATTTTGTCTCCGCCGGCAATGTCGCCCGCCGGGATAGCCGCCGGCTTTCCGTCTGGGCCGCGCCGACGCCCGAAAACTCCCGGCTGATACTTGGATCGTATGTCAAGAAACACCTTGTCCTCTAGGTATTCGACGGGCTCGGCCTTCTTCTTGAGGCGCTTCTGGTTGAATTTCGCGCCATATACCAGCGGAGACACGAAATCGGAATACGCGGTATCGTCGCCCCACTCGGCTTTAGCGGCAAGCAAAGACTGCTCATTGATGGCGTTGATGGCCGCCGTGTCCGAAGCATCCCACACGCATCGGACTTTGTATTTCTTTTCTTCGCCCTCCTTCATGGCGGTCGGAACCGCGAGCGAGGGGAAGCTGGCGATGCACGGGGGGAGACGGACAAGATCGAGGCGCTTACGTGCCATATCAAGAGACTCCTAAATGGTCCTGTTTTTATCTTCCGAGAGTCTAAGAGGCGCTGTTACCGCGCGCTGTTCTTGTCTTTCGGTTCCTGGTCCTCTCCGCCAGCCGTCGCCCCGTTGAAAAGATCGAGGAAGGCGCCGAAAAGCTCCTCGGGGTTGATGCCCTGCCAGGGCTCCGGCGCGCGGTTCGCGAGAACGTTGAGAGCGCCGGAGAGAGACAGACCAAGGGCCATCCACGCCGCGAGCGCGCTGCTAGGCTTAGACTCCTGGACCCAGCGGATCGTCGCAGGCTCAAGGTAGCCTTCGGTGAGGATCAGGGATTCGCGGAAGGACTGCTTGATGAAGTCCACGGAAAAGACGCCTTCATCGGAGATGGCGTTGTCGGTCTCGGTCATTTATTTGTCCTCAATGGGGAAGTTAATTGCCTGTCCGGGAGCTTTTAGAAAACTTAGGCGGGGCTTTGTCGCGCTTTGGCGTCGTTGAGCTTGTGGATCACAGAGAGAATTTCATGGACAACTTCGGATGTCTCGACATCTTCGATGCCGCTGCCTTCAACCATCATATCGACCACGTGATCGAGAAGGGCCGTGAAGGCCACGGCAGCGGGAAAAAGGACGCTCCCGGCTCGGTCCCGCTTCGCAAAGTCCCGCTGCCATTCCAGGAACGGGACCATGATGTAGTATTCCAAGAGATCGGCGCCATCCTGGCACGCCTCGTCAAAATCCTTGAGGATGGCGGAGACCGATCGACCTGCGTTGAACATTGCAAATTCCTTTGGGTTACGAGAAAGCGAAGGGGCTATCTAGGACTTGTCGCACGTCCCAGCCCAGCCCCTTAGGAGGCTCGGGCATCTCGACGTGGGGGGCTTGGCTACGCCATTCGCGCGCTAGGCGCCCGAGATGATCCTCCGAGTAGATCGCGGCGAAAGTTTCGCGGAGAGTGACAGAGAGCGCCCGCGCGTCTGCCGCGTGGACCGCGTAGCTATCATGGACCGTAGAAAAGTCGGTTATCCCCTGATCCACTAGGCTTTTGATCGTAAGGCTTAGGTGCGCGGCGTCGAAGGAGTGGACTAGGTTAGGCGCGATGGCGAGCGCCTGTTTGCGCGGAATTACCGGGGCGGTCCCGGTCTCTGACAGAAGCGTGAAGCGCCCGGCCAGAGTCTCAACGCGAGTCGCCGGCAGTTCCCGATATGCTTGATAAACCGTGCTTCCGGTCGGGGTTGTCCAAGAAATACCAAGGCCAGCCTCAGCAAACCGGAAAGCCACGGTCTGCAACCATGCCATGATCTGACGGGCCGCGATCACGACCTTGCCGATGGCGTCCACTAGCACCGGCTGGAAGTAGCGCGCTTCCTCGGTGCTCATGCCGTGGTCATCGCGCAGTTGCGCGCCGATCCCCTTGTCAGTGACGCCGTAGGGCGTGGTTAGGACCGCGCGCTTCACGAGCTTTCGCGTAACCCGCCCGTGCCACTTCATGGCGACTTCGTTGGCCTCTGAGGCATCAAGCGCGACACGCTCGGCAACAAGCTCCGCCACGCGCTCATACACGTCCTGTCTTTTCGCGGACGAGACAAGATTGGTGGCTAGGGCTCCCTCCGGGTCTCTGCCCATTGCGCTAAGATGCTGAAGGCCGTTGCATGAGCCGTCTAGATGGACGGGGAGATAGGACACATAGTAGCCCCCAACCATCCAGAACCCATCCAACTCATGACATGTTGCCAGGAATTGCCAGGGTTCTTCCGCCTTCATCCACTCACGAAAGCCCATTGGATCGCGGGCGCATTTGCGCAGCATATCCTTGTTTTCCAAGGCCCATTCCGCGCGTTCGCTGAAGGAAAGCTTGTCATGACCGAAGGTGGTTGCGGCGCGGATCATAAGCCACTCGGCGCCCGCGCTGCCCAAAGGCTTGCCGTTGGCAAAGCACAGAAGCGCCTTCTGCAAGTCGTCGCCTTGCGGAGACACGCCCGACGCCGCCACGGGATAGCGCCTATGGCGAAAATCCAGCGTCACAGGGAACCAAAGACGCTCCGAGACAAGCGCCCGGGCCTGATCCAGCGACGCCAAGACAGAGATGCGGCGTCCCGTGTCCGACGCGGCCTCGTCCCAGGCCCGCCGGCGAGCTTCGCGGTATTTCTTCCGATGCTCCGGCGTCATCTTGGCCCATTCGTCGTCCGGGAGCCGCGAAGCCGCTGGCGCAACGGAGCGCGCCGGGAGGATGGTCCGATCCGCAGTCGTCGCCCATAGGCGCTCGGCGACATTCAGAAGCCGGCGGTTAATCTCGTAGGGGACCGCTTGCAGCGCATTGGTGGTCTCTAGGTCCAAGTCCGAGATCGGATCGTCGAGTCCGCTAGTGTGCGCCGCGCCTCTCACAAAGTCTGCCTGATGCAAGATGTAGCCGCCAGAGTATTTTGACATTCTCTTGTCTGTCCTTTTGGAGTGTAGATAGCCGTGTAGCTTAGATCGGAGGCTGTAGCCCGGCAAAGGTGAGGCGCAGCGCCTCGGTGTGGACGTGGAAAAGACGGTTGCAAAAGCCGTTGCCGTAGATTTTCCATACAGCAAGCCCGGTCATCATGTGGGTTCGCCGCGCGAAAAACTCGGCGATCCACGCCTCTTGATCCGTGGGGTTGGAGAAACGACGCATCAAAGCCGCGCCCTCAGCTTTTAGACAGAAGGTTGCCTTATCAAGCGCCAGCGCGGCCAAGTGAGACGCCGCCCCCGAACCGTTGTTGACCCAGGCATCAAAATAGGTCATCGCCATGCCCGGCGCAAGTAGATCGCAGCCGACTTCTAGGAAATTCTTGAAATACCAGCCGCGCGCCCATTGTTCCGGGACTTCCTTGGCCGACGAAAAGAGCCCATCGCGCACCAGATTAGGCGCGCTGATCCCCCAGGCGGTGCCGACGAGAGTTCCCTTACCAACCTCGCCATCCGACCAGTTCCCCGCGTCTCGCGGGTCCATGCTAACGCCGCCCTCTACGCCGACAGTAACGGCAAAGATACGCGCGAAAACGGCGCCGGGGCTCGCGGTAGCGCCAGGAAAGCGTTCGAGTTGCTGCTGAGGACGGTTAGACGTGTCCCCCAGCGCCTTTTGCATGAAGGACGCCGCGAAAGACGACGGAGACTCCGAGATCGGGCCGCTTTGCACCGCTGCTATTCCTTCGCTCATACTGAAACCCTTTGCATATCGTGCGCGTCATCCCGCGCGGTGTGGTCCGATGCCACACCCGGGCTAACGGCGGGCTCACCGGGTGCCCAAAGCGCATCCAGGTCCGCCAAGGTAGCCCGCAGCAGCACCACCAGCCGGGCAGCCGCGAGTTCGCACCGCTCGGCGCCGACCTTTTCCGTGAGACAATGCCAGACAGGTGGGCAAAGCCTTTCGAGCCGGCGATAAAGCGAAGTGGGGATCGTGATTGTCCCCTTCGCGCTGGGAGCTTCCTCGCACCACTTGATGATTCCGAGGAACAGCGCCCGAGACGGGGCGACCATCAGGTTAGCCGTGTTTTCATCAAATGCCATCTGCGATCTCCGCCCGTTCCTGGTTGTTGATTTTCAGACACGCCGAGACAATCGCGAGAAAAACAGCGTCCTTTACCTTTTGATGCGGCGGTAGTGCGTCGTAGTCCACGATGCACGGGTGCCGCTTGGTCGCCTCGTCTTTCACCGGGCCGTATTTCCAGCCGTGTCTAATCTTGTCCATCAGCCATTCCGCATGGGCTTCTCGCGGGGTTGCATCTGGGTTGGCCGCGAAGTGCTTGACTCCCGAGATTACGCCCAGCCGCTCTGGGAGCGGCGCCTGATCCCAGGCGGCTGGCGTAGGGATCGCCGGATCGGGCAGGGACTCACAAATAGACCGGTTAACCGCGCGGCAAATCTCGGCAATCTGGATGTTGCTATACATGGTGGATTCCTTCTGATTCCCGGGCCTTACTTGCCGTCAAGGAGCTTGTCGCAAGTCTCCGCGAAACGGTGCGAGCTTTCCCACAAACTAGCCTCCAAAGCGTGGTGCGCGTCGCTCATGGAGGCGGCAAATACTTTCGCGGCGGCGTCCACGATCTCTTGGTGGGTGTCGGTGAAATAGTCGCGTAGCCCCCCCTCGGTGTCGCCGGCGGCAGCCTTCATCCGGGAGCAATCCGCCGTCACTTGACGCCACGCTTCGGTGTGCCCTCGATAGGCGTCCGCGCTTGCGGCACCAAAGACGCGCTCGGCCTCCTTGATCTCCGCGACGTGTCTCCGACAAGCTGCGGCCATCTTGCTAATGTGGATATCGCTATACATCCTGACTTCCCTATGCTGGAACGACGAAACCCCGCCGGGGCCCGGTCAAACCCGGACCCAGGGGTTCGGCGGGCAGATCATAGGGGCGTAGAGCGGCGCGGAGACCGAAGCCCGGTCATGGGACGCCTCTATGTCCGCCCTGGCGCCCGGCGAGAGTCGGAGTCCTATAGGTGACTTGGCGAACCGAGGATCAAATATGGTCTCCCATACGTCCGGCAGTGCATCTCGGCACCACCGGATGATTGCCCCGCCATAGGCCATGATATGCGCCTCGCGCCACCGTTCGAGACGCCCCACGTGCAGCTTCGGGCGCCACTTCGCCCACGCGGCATAAGACAGAGTGTGCCCCACGCTACGGGCGAAGAATTGAAGCCGTTCGCGGTTCTCGGCGTCTCCCGACCACCGGGCATAGTCCAATTCCATCCGGGCATTGTGAGCGATCGCACGGCAAAGCTCGGTCAACTTGACCTCGGCAGCGCCCAGGGTCCGGGAAATTAGCGTGAAGCACCCGGAGACGGCGGCCACGTCCGGGCCGATCGCGGCCAGATAGACAAACGGGGTCGGCCACCGCTGACACTCGCGGAGCGCCAGGACCGCCGCGCCGCTCACCTGCGGGACCGCTTGGCGCATCAAGCGCCTGCCCGGCGGCAGCGTGGCGGCGTCTTTAACCATCACGTCAATGGCGTATCGCTCGCGCGCTGCGGTCACTGCGGCCATCTCCCAAGCAACCTCACGCTCGATCCCAGCCAGCCGCAGTTCCTCATCCGACTGTGACAAATCTGTGACTCCTATGTGCCAAAAACGCCTAGTGAAAACGTGTGAGTTTTCAGCGTATAGCAACCCGTGCAATCCCTTGTCAACCATAGAGGTTCCGGGTTCGGGACCAGGGAAAGCCTAGCATGGTTCTGAGAGCGTAGCAGCCTTCCAAGCTGGTTACGGGGGTTCGATTCCCCTCACCCGCTCCACCAGCCATGGGGCCGCCCACGGCGCTATCCCGTGGCGGCGT
>JAEHJW020005419.1_pt1 | contig 41518 bp, 55 predicted proteins | sample 9271431 | NCBI WGS metagenome assembly JAEHJW02 | reverse complement strand
CTACCAGTTTCTCACGGTCATTTCCTGTCGACCTTGACCTTTTCCTACCCCTCCGACGGTGTAGTTGATCTTCACAATTTCCACCCTGAATCCTCCGAATATCTCCTGCATGGTCGGATGATCATTTATAGTCAGAATTGCCTTGCCTTTCATCCTTCCCATGACCTCGGCAAGTTCGTGGTAACGTTCCAGGCCGAATTCTACGCCGTATCCTTCTGTCTCCCAGTATGGTGGGTCCATAAAGAATAGTGTCGCTGTGCGGTCGTATTTTTCGACGCAGGTTCGCCAGTCTAAGTGTTCAATATATGCTCGAGCGAGTCTCAGGTGTGCTTGGCTCAGATCCTCCTCGATGCGGAGCAGGTTCAGTCGTGGTGCGCTGGTGGCTGCAATGCCAAAGGTGCGGCTGCTAACTTTGCCCCCAAACGAGAGCTTCTGGAGATAGTAGAACCTTGCAGCGCGCTGGATGTCGGTAAGGGTTTCCGGCGGGGTTCTCTTCAGCCATTCGAACATCCGGCGCGAGACCAGCGACCATTTGAAGTGGCGCACGAACTCTTCGAGGTGATGCTGGAGAACGCGATAAAGGGTAATGAGATCGTCGTTGCAGTCGTTGAGGACCTCGACATCGGACGGCGGTTTCAGGAAGAACATGGCAGCTGCGCCGCTGAACGGCTCGACATAGCAGGAGTGCTCAGGAAACAAAGGGAGAATGTGTTTGGCGAGGCGGCGCTTGCCGCCGATCCAGGGAATGATCGGGGAATGATTCATCGTGAGCCCTCCTTGATTTATCAAGTGTGGCTTGATAGACTCAAGCCGCCGCGTCGACGTGGCGGGAAGCCTAGGCCTGGCTCACTGGTATGGTCAGTGTGTTGGGCGGCCGGGGCATGTTCCAGCATGCTCCGGCCGCTTCCTCTTTTTTCCCCGGCAGTCCTTATGGCCCCCAGGTAAAACGATGCTCGAGTTTGAGTGAGGTGAACTTTTCCGTGTCACGCCAACCGTCGATCGCGTGTCGACTGTAGTGTTCTGCCACGACATAGAGGGTGTCGAGCAGACGAATGCGGACCCCTACCGTCCATTTTGCCGCAACTGGGTTGAATATTCCGTTACCGGCATGATCTCCGAAAAGGGTCTCGATCCCAAAATACGGAGCCACTCGACCGTAATTATTACGCGCTTGTACATCGAAAACGAACCGCGCGCGACCGCCGTAGGCAGAGGCCGCAACGTTGGTATCGACAAGCGGCCCGGCACCGAATATCAATTCCCCAGCGTGACTGTCCGTAGCCAGACACAACAGGATCGCAGCCCAAATCCCCCATTTCCTCATAATCAGAACCCCCATGACTGGTCTCATTCCAGCAACTCCATTACCGCCATAGTTTCGTTGGGGACCAACGTCAGATTACCGCCTGACGTCTGCATAGCCTGCACGTCAAAATAATCTCCAGAAGAAACAGGTAAAATTGGAGTAATAACCTCCACGGCAGTGTTGTAGCCGTTAACGGCGGCAACAGTTTTGCTCAGAAACGCAGCCCCGTTCTTTTTTATTAACACCTGTCTCACACCGGTCGCGTTAGAGGAAAAGACGATGTGAGCTGAGAGCCGCGCCTTTGAGCCCCCCGGCATCGTCCACCGGCCAATGATCCAGTTTGTCCCCATCATATTATCGGCGTCCCACGATATGCTGTTGATCGGGATTGTGCCGGCAACTCCAGTTGTCAAAGTTACCAAGTACGAACCGCCCGCGTTGACACCGCCAGAAATCTTTACCGCTGGTTTAGCTCCCCATGCAATTCGGCCATATATATCGCCGACCGGAATCACCCCGTTCCCCGGGGTAGTGCTCGCATGCTTGCCGTCAACGGTGTCGGCATTGCCTGCGCTGGTCGCATAACTCACGCTCTGGCTGCTGATGTTGCTGGTGGTGATGGCAGTGCTGGCCGGTTGGTAATAGCTGGCAGCCTGACCGTTAAGCTGTCCGGCGTTGGTCGCATAACTCACGCTCTGGCTGCCGATGTTGCTGGTGGTGATGGCAGTGCTGGCTGGCTGATAGTAACTGCCGTGCTGTCCGTCGAGGGTGTCGGCATTACCCGCGTTGGTTGCTACGGCCACAGAGAAGTTGCTCGGGTTATAGACATACATATTCGTGCCGTCCGAACCGCCCCATACCCAGGACGGCTGACCGGGCTGCCCGCTCCAGTACCACGTCCAGTTGTTGAGCTTGGTGGCGTTAGTGGCCGTAGTGGCGGTTGCCGCATTGCCGCTGATGCTGATTCCGTAAGTGTTGTTCGCGGCGAGATCACTCCAGGCGGATCCGGTCCACTTCTCGAACTTGTTGGTGCTGGCGTTCCAGCGTTTGCTCCCTGTCGGCAGGTTGGTAGGGACGGTGGAACCGCTGTCGAGCCACAAGGCCGAATCGGTGATCTTGGCGTTAAGGTAGGTAAGAAAGCTGGTGTAGGTATCGGTGAGGGTCGGCTTGTTCCAGTCGGCGGCAACGGCCGCAAGCACCAAGGTGTGGGACAGCAGTACAACGATCAGCAGCAGTCTTTTCATGGGTCACACTCCTGAGATGATGAAGTTGGCTTTATTGGATCCGGTGAGGGCGATACGGTTGCCGTTTTTGTCGTATGCCAGGCCTTTAAAGTAAGTGGGGTTGGGAACGTCGACAAAGTTCGCGATGACCCGCACAGGGTCGAGGCTGGTATTGTTCAGAAACGGAGCGCCAGGGGCTATAGCCTCTACATCGATAAAAGTGACGCCGTAGTCAGCGAAGTTGATCTGGTCGCCATCCCCCGTGGTGCTAGGGAGATTCACGGCGATACTGATGGTCTTCTTCTTGAGATCGAGGCGCAGCAACGAGTTGGAGATACACATAACTCCGCCGTCGCTGGTGGCAAAGTCGAGGGTCACCTTCACGTAGCGGAAGTTACCGGCATAAGCTTGGTACACTTCGGCGTAATCGGTCCAAGTGCTGCCGTCGGTCGATAATGACAGTTTCGGTATCAGGGTCACCGTTCCGGCGGCCGTCACGCGGGTCAGGTCAAGGGTGATTTTGCTGCTTGGGATCGTTGTGCCGTAATCGATGACTTCCACATACTGGCCACTGGTCATGCCGGGCTGGACAAACACGGAATACCCGGCAGTCACCTGATCCTGGGGTGATGTCCAGCTGCGGGAGGCAAAATGGTCCTGGAACGTCTCGGTGGCGTTTACTGGCACCACCAGAGAACCGTCGGCATCGACGACGCAGTTAGTTTTTGTGCCGGCAGCCCAGTTCAGCGGGCGCTGGTCGCGCAGTACGAAATCTGGGGGCTGGTTTACCGTGGCGTAAACCGACAAGGGTCCCATACTGAGTAGTTCTGCTGTGTCGATTGCCGTGACCCAATATTTATAGGTTCCAGCAGCGGTCTCAAAAATCGTGGTGAACGTGCCACGGATCTGGCCGATGATCTGGGCCGTGGCAAAATCGAGTCCTCGACGGACCTCATAGACGTCGACGGGGTACGACCCCACCGCCTCGGGCCATTTGAGCAGAACGTTATTATCTATGACCTGGGGAGTGATTACCGCTCCCGGTGCAAAGTTTGGCGGGGAGACTACCACCACCGGGGAGCCTGATGCGATCAACGATTCGATATTGCTCGTGTCGGTGGATTTCACCCAGAACTGGAGGTTGCCTGACGTGGTGGGCCGCCAGAGAAACGTGTTCTGGGGATGGCTGATGGTGCCGATATCAACTCCATCAGCCCATGACGCACCCACGCGGATACTATGGGACGCCAGATCCAGGTCAGCGGATGGGGTAATAGTGATCTTCACCAGATTATCGACGATCTGGGCGGCGATAGCGGCCGGAGGATTCGGCGGTGCGGTCTTACCCTCCAGCATGACACTGGTGGCGGTCCACGGCCCGGGGAGGCGCGACGCATTCACGCCGCGTACCCGAAACTGCAACGTGCCGGGCTTCGTGTCCTCCACCGTGTATGCCGCCCCCCCAACCTGCCCGAGGGGGACCCATCCGGTATCAGCCGGGCCCCACTGCTCAATCTCATAATACTCTATGTCGGAGTCGACCTCATCCCACGTGAACTTGGCGCGGCTCTTCACCACACTCGGCACGTTGGTTGTATAGAGATCTTCGCCCATATAGATGTGGACGATTGCCCTGGGGACTGTCACATCGATGGAGGTACTGGAGGCGTTTGCCGAGTAGTGCCGCGTCGTATCGATGGCCTTGATGAGGAAATCGAACCGACCGGCCCCGGACACCGGCAGATACAGCGTGGTGCCGGTATAGCCAGTAATCACCACGGTTGTGCCGACGGCGTCCCAAACAGATCCGAGTGTGCCCATCTGGATTTCGTAACCGGCCAGATCCGCGTCAGCGACGGCATCCCAGAAGAGCCGCATCTGCCCCCGGACAATCTCCACGCCGAAACCAGCCACATCGGCGGGTGGGGCCTGCTTGCCGAGGGTAGTGATCGTGGCTCGCGGCGCATTCTGGAGCGGCATTTTCTGTCCGACGGTGTTAACTGTCCGGACAGCCACTGTGTAGGTGCGCAGCTCCAGCACCGGGACAATCAATTCCCCCAGGGGCGAATCTCCAGCGTAGACCCAGCCCCCTCCGACGTCATACCAGACCTCGGCCTTACCATAGGTAGATGCGGCCGGGATCTTCCAGGAGACCGCAAGAAGCGTATTGATAACCCCGTCGGGAGACTTTACGAGTCGCTCCTCCAGATGCAGATCGGTGACCGCTGGCATCACGTCCAGGGCCGAGACATTTACGGTGGGGATAACCGGCTCGCCGTAATCGGCGGCGTCGATCGACTCGTTGTAGTCGGTGCCGACGAGGATCCTCTTGAGATCGCCCGCAGGCTCCACCCCCACGAGTCGCAGCTCCTTAACCACCTTCCCCACTTCCCCGAAAGTGTAAACGTCATAGGGCTGCGGCACGGTCGAGAACGGCGCCGAAACCGTCAGGGTATCGTACGTGCCGGCAGAATTGGCGATTCCCCGCTCCACTACCGTATCGTCCGAGAGCCGCACCATCACCGAATAGCTCTTTCCCGCCGCCAACGTGATTTCCTTATCAAGGGTCACCGTGTTGGTGGAGGCGGCTACCAGCCGTCCCCCTTCGCCCCACTGCGGCACATCGTGCTGCACCCTGACCACATCCCCCACGGTGCAGGCAATGGCATCGATGTCCACCCCCCACCGGACCAGGCGGGTCAGGAGCTTGTTGCAGTTCAACCGGTACTGGCCGGCCCGCCATGCCTGGGACGGCTTATTGCACCCGATCAGCTGCAAGCTTACCCGGTTGGTCTTGTTGCTGCTGGTCGGGTCGATCACGGTCAGCTTGTCACGGACAGGTCCCTTCTCCGAGTTGATGAAATCGATCTCGATCTCCGAGGCGCGGTCCGCCATCGGCAGGAATGTCTCCTCGAAGGAATCGATCTCGATGTTCCCCACGGTGAAAAGCTGCACCGCGGCGCTCGGCTTGTCGATGGCGAGCGTCAGATGGATGCCGTTCCAGATCGGCACGGCCCGCCCCATCTGGCAGACCTGCATCACCGCATCCCACAGCGAATATTCCGAGTCGAAGCCGCCGTTGAAAGTGATCCGCTTCTCCTGGCCACCGGCACCGTCCGGGACCAGCGTTGCGGTATAGTCGCGCCACTCCTTCCACTTGGCGAGGTCGAGACGGGCCGGGTCCATCCCGTCGTAGCGGACCACGTTCAGGTTATTGTCGAACACCGGCTGCGTGAACTGGTCCCAGGTGACCCATGCCGGGTCATCGGAGACATCCACCGTCCAGGCCGCACCGTCCCAGATCCGCACCAGAGCGCAGTCGGCCATGCAGGAAAAGCGGAGACTCCCCGACAACTGGTCGGTGGCCAGCGCCCTGATGCCGACCAGCACCTGGCGCGGATATTCGAAATCGTCTGACAGGACCTCCCGCACCGCCGTCAGATACATGTCGTCGCCATAGCGCGTCGTCGTCTGGTCGGCGGTCAGGTTCGTGATCCGGATATCGTACCTTCCGGCAGAAAGACCGCCGACCTTGAAGGTGCGGCGGATCGCGGCGGTCTTGGAGCCCGTGATCGTCACGTAGTCAACGGTCTGGGAAACGGTCTCCGTGACGGTCTCCGTGATCCAGCGCCAATAGGGGCCGTATTCGCCGTAATACCCTTCATCGGGTGGGGGGTACGGCTCACCGTCATAATGGGCCTGCGGATCACTGCCCCCATCCGCCAACGACAACCAGACGGCGGGAACCAACGACGAGTCATCCGAGACCCAGCAACCGGCACTCCAGCGCCCGGTCAGCACCTGCTGCTGGGTCTGGATCACCTGGGAGGTCAGCGCCTTCCACGTCGCATCTCCCTGCCGTTTCACCTCGATCCGCACATCCACCGACACGGGTGAAAGCCCCCCCTGGTCGTTGGCGTACCAAAGCCCCTGGGGAAACGTCACATCCACCTCCAGACCGTCAAAGCTGCTGCCGACCGTGGTGTAGACGTAGGGCGAGTCGTTAACGATCTTCACGCCAACGGCGTATTCGGTTTTCGTGTCGTTGAAGTTGGGGATCATCGGGGTCTGGTCGAGATGGCCGAGTCGGGTGTGGATCTCCACCCCTTTCAGATTGTCGACCGGCTGGTCGTTGATCTGAAAATCGTAGAGCCGTTTGTACGGCCCCATTCCCAGGGAGATGAGGACGTTCAGATACTGTTTCTCGCCATCGGACTCCAGATAGCTGGCGATGATGTTGCCGTACAGGCGGTTCGTGCCGTACCACCGGGGAATGACCAGCCCCTGCTGCTGCGTGTTCTGGGGGTTCCAGGCATAGGTGGCCGACGTGTCGTAGCCCGCCGAGTCGATGGAGGGGATCGTGGCCTTTGGTGGAGGGAGCACGGCGTTGGCGACGAACCCGCCAATCATCCCGCCGATCCCCGCGCCGATCGCTGCACCAATGGTGCCGGCAGTGGCCGCACTGACGGCCCCGCCCATCATGCTTCCGATCAGCGGGCCGAGGTAGTACTGTCCGAGTACCGCTCCGACCACCGTCGCGACGATCACAATCACCGCCCGGAGGATGCTCTTCCCGGTATCTCCCCCCTGCACCTCCGGCATGATCACGATCTGGTCGCCGGCGGCCGGATAGGTCACCACCCACTCATTACGCGGCACCATCCGGCCGTTCAGGCTCACCACCACCGGCAGGTCGGCGGGGATGTGCTGCCGGACGAGCTCCGCCAGCGGCAGGCAGCGCCGGACCGTGACCGTGGAGATGTCCCGGTCGCGCCGGTCGAAGGGGTTCTTGATGGTGATGAGCTGGAGTCTTTCCATTAGCCGCGAAACCTGTAGAAACCGCGTACCCGCCGCCGCCACGCGAGCCCGTCGATCCGCTCGATGGTCACGCGGGTGCGCTCCATGATATGAATGAAACGCCCCCCATCGAGCATCACCCCGCAGTGGGAGACGTACGGCGGCCGCACCATGAGAAGCACGATACAGAAAGGCTGCGGACCGGCAAGCTCCTCGAAGAACTCCTTGCCCGCCTCAAAACCGTCTTGAATCAGTACCGGTTCGCAGACCGACCGCCACTCAGGGAGGTCTATCCCCGCGCGCCGGCAGACCTCCATCGCCAGACCGTAGCAGTCGTAAGCGTCCGGGCCGCGGCCGCCGTAGGCAAACGGCCGGCCGAGCAGATCCGTGCAATCGACCTCAGACAAGGCGGACACCTCCCCCGGAAAGCCCCGGCTCGCCCCCGAACCGACGGCTGTTACCATGCGCCCGGCAGTCGTCGAGGGTTCCCTTGCAGTCCGGCAACGGCCCGGAGTATTTGCACTCGGCCCCCTTGTAATCCTGGACCCACTTGCAATGCATGGCGATGTAGCGGTAGAGGGGAAATCGCTTCTGCAGCGGACTCGGCGCCCCCAGGGTAAACGATACCCACTGGGCGTTGCATTTTGCGGCCAGCACCTCGAATTCCATCTCCAACTCGGCATAGTCCTCGGCCAGATAGGCGGCATTGACGATCCGCATCACAACCCCGCTGCCGATGGCGCCGTCGAGGGCCTCCAGATATCCCTGGATCACCCGGGTCACGTTGCAGACCTCCAGGGTCACGGTGGGGATTTCCCCCTTGCTGCTTTCCTTGGGGGGGATCAGGTTGAACGGCATGGCCGTATAGGTGCGCCCCTGGAACTGGATATCCTCAGTATTGGCCACTAGGGAGAACTTCGTCACCCCATCCGTCAGGGTGATGTCGAGCAGCACCAACCACGGGTTTTCCGTGGCGATGCGGTTCTTTTCGATGGTGAGGGTCGAGCTGATCGACTTCATACCTGCTCCAGGATAAGCCGGGCCTGCCAGAGGAGCGTGGTCCCCTCGGGGGCGAACTCGATCGGTTCCCGCAGCCGCACGTTATAGGTCACGTTGTCGAGGGGATTGAGCCATGTGAACATGTTCGAGCCGACCTTGACCGTCGTCTCGAACGCCTCCAGGGTCGCCTTGTCCGCTGCCGGCAGGGCGTTACCCGCCTTGTAGGCGATCTCCCACCGTTTGGGGATGCGAGTGAAGCGGGGGCGGGTCTGGACATAGCCCCCTTCGGTCTGGGTGCGCAGGGTCGGGTCCAGGGCCTTCTTTTCCTTCCAGGCGCTGACCGCCGGGACAACCGAAAGGGCGGGGAAGGCGGGGGTCGGCATCAACGCACCCCCTTCATGGCGTGGTAGAGGTCGCCGTAGCCGTTGATGCTGTCAAGCACCACGTCGATCACGAACCGGCGGCCGTCGAAGCGCATCCCCCCGGTCTTGGCCTCCAGCGGCTGGCCGCTCTTGTTCTCCAGGTTGATGCTGACGTTTACCCCGGCCGGATTATCGGCCTTGTTCACGAACTTCTCGAACAGCGCGTTCTGCTCCCGCGAGAGGACCCGCTCCCGTGTCTGCAGGATCGCCGGCACCTCGTCGGAGGCGAGCCCCCCAAAGTGAAGGCGGGGGACAAGCCCGCCGGCGTGGAGAATCAGCCCCCCCTGGTGGGCCACTTTCGTCTGCGGACCGGCGTCGATGAACTCCAGATCGCCGGAACCGTTGAACAGGTTCATGAAGAAGGAACCGAACTTTTTGATCAGACCTTCGGTAGCCAGCTGCGCCAACACGTTGGCGATGGAGCGCTGAATCGCCGACAGGAATCTCACGAACACCTCGCCGAGGTTTTTGAATTTCCCTTGCATCATGTCGAAGAAGAAATCGCTAAACGCCTGGTTCATCGCCTGCGCCGTCTCCCGGGCCATATCAGCACCCAGGGTGAACGTCTGCCGGGCCTTGTCGGCGAAGGCCTTCATCCCCTTGGCGAAGCCGGCAAAGAAATCGCCGTAGGGAAGGGTATCCGCCGTCCCCCGGACCGCCAGTCCCTCCAACTGTCTCCGGAGCGTCTCGACTTCCGCGGCCTTGGCCGCCTTCTCCGCATCGGTGAGCGACTGCTGCCGGTCGATCTCAAGTTTGCGGATCTTCGCCTGCAGAAGCTGCCGGTCAAGCGCGAGTTCCCGCTCTTTCAGCTCCAGGGGAGAAATCGTCCCCTCCTCGGCCAGGAGCTCATTCTTCTGCTTCTGGAGGCCGATCTCCTCCTCCAGCACCTTCAGGACGCCGTCCCGCTCGGTCTGGGTGAGCTTGCGCGAGTAGTCGATCTCGTCGATACGGCCCTTGACGCCGATGGTTGCCAGCTCCTCGCGTTTTTTGGCGATTTCCGCATCGATCTTCTTGATCTCGGCGGCCACATCACCCGCGGCCTTGATCCTTTCACGCCCCTCGTCACTGAAGAAAAGCCCCTTGCGTTTTTCCCACGAAGCCCGCTGGGCAACCTCCTGTTCCCGGAGGAGAGCGATTTCGTTATTGATCCCTTCCTCCTGGAGCTGACGCTTCCACTCCTGGAACTCCCGCTCGGAGATGACACCGCTCTTGTAGTACTCCTCAACCTCGGCCTCGCGGCGCTTCAGGACGGCGGACTGTTGCTCCTGGGACGCCTTGTACCCTTCCAACTCTACCTTGAGCCGGGACTCTTCCGCCGCCCGGGCCTCCTGCAGCTGCTCCTTGGTGAGAGGTGCCGCCGGCAATGTCGGCGTGGCGGCACTCTTTTTCGATGCGTTGATCTTTTTCTGGTATTCGTCGTATCGCCGCCCCATCTCGCCAAAGGGGTCTTTCAGCGCCTGCCACTCCTCGCCGGCGGCGAGCATGGCACCCTTGATCACGGCCGCATCATCCTTCAACCGCTCGACGAACGCCCCGGCAAACATCCCGCCGAGGGTCTTCTGGGCCTCGTCAAAATCACCGGTCAGGGCCTGCCACGCCGCCTTGCCGATCTTGGCGATCGCCTCTCCCACGGCACCCACCGAATCGAGCATGATCATCCCGAAGGCATACCCCACGTTCACAATGGCGTTCAGAAGCGACAAGAGATGGGAAAACCGGTCGGCCAGGGGCGGCAGCACCACGTAGAGGAGCATTCCCCAGTCATCGAAGATCTTCGCCACCAGACCGGCAATCCTCTTGAGCAATACCCATTGGGTATCGAGGAGCGACTTAACCGTTTCCAGAGTTCCTTTGACGGCCAGCCATGCCTTCCGGATCACCCCCTGAATGTCACTCTTGTGTTCCTTCAGGTAGTCGCCCATCCGTTGCAGAGACCCGACGATGGCGCCAAAAGCCTGGGTGAATCCACCCCGCAGGATCTGGTTGGCGATGGTGCTCATGGTGCTTTTGATGGTGCTCCAGAGGGACTGGATATCGCCCGACGCGGCAGCATAGCCGACGAGGAGCCCGCCAATGTTCTCGACGAGGGTCCCTTCCTGTTTCCAGAGCGCCACCTTCTGCTTGAGCCCGCCGCCGACCATCGCGTTGACCTGTGAGGCCAACTGGCTCTGAGCATCCACCTGCCCGAGCATCAACGCCCGGACCTCCTGACGGATCTGGATCTCCTTGGCCCCGGCCCCCTGGGTAACTGTCGCTACCGCGTTCGCGATATTCACGAACCCGTCAACCTGTTTCTGGCTGTTGATATCCAGCAGCACCCGCTGTTTCAGCATCTCCTCGGTGATGAGCGACAGGTCTTGGGCGCTTGCTATGGTCTTGACGTCGACCTCCTCCAGCTTGCTCTGCAGCGCCTCGGCATAATCGTGGGCCTTGCGGTAATTCTCGGAGATGTCTCCCTTGTTCCCCTGAAACGAGGTAATCATGGCTGCCGTTTTCACGACCGACGCCTGGAAATTCTCCACCGCATCGATCCCCGGCTGGAGAGCTGCCGCAATGCCGTTGAATACCGTCTCCACCGCCATCTTGACCGCCGTGAACTCGGCCGACACCAGCGCGACCCGCCCCCGCAGCGTCCCAAGTTCGGCGCCCAGAACACCGAAGGTGTTGCTGAAGCGGTTGATCGCTTCAAAGATCACTTGAACATGGTTAGGTGTCATAGTAGAATTCCCGTATGGAACTCGTGATCGTACTCATCGCACTGGCCGTGATGGTATTCGGCGGAAAAGCAGTCCCGAAGGCATTCCGGGAATCGCCTACGGTACACTTTATTCAGGAAGCACCGCGGCGTTTCGGGATCGGGCGGGTAATCGCGGCAGGCGTACTGGTCGTGATCATTCTCTACCACCTCACCAACTAGTCCGGACACGTGGCGCAGACCCGCGCCAGTCCCTCACCGAACATCCCCCGGCATTCCTCCACGTCTTTCCCCCTACAGAACTCTCCAACTGTCTGTTCTTTCCGCGCACTCTGTTTTGCCGCCGGGCCGCCGGCCCCCAGGAACGCGATGACCGCCTCCCGGAACGTCAGCTCCCGGCTTCGGTGTCTGAGATAGGGTCGGCACTCTCCGGGGGTGAATCCCCAAAAAACAGCGTCCCGGCGGGTAATGTCTCCGTCGGTGAGGATGCAGACGAGGGACTCGACCCAATCTTCTGCGGCAGCTTCGCTACTATTTTCACCATCGCCCCCGAAAGCTTCTCCAACAGCGAGGCTATCGGGTTGCAGTCGAAAAAATCCTCCACCACGACAAAGACCTGCTCCGGAGAGATTCCGAATTCGATCTCTTCGGCCAAAGCCTGCAGATCCTTGTCGCGCACCGAGGTGCCCTCGGGAGTCAGAACCACCGCCAGGGCTTTGGGCATTTTATCTCCCAGCGCGCCGATCAATTGCATGGCATCGGATTGGGGGTGGATCGCCACCCCCTCCAGTATCGGCATCAACTGTCGGATCTGGCCCAGAACCAGCGGCCGCTGGAGATACACCTTCCCGTCAATTTCATACCTCTTTTCCATCACGCCCCCCCCTTACAGGAATTCGATCGAGATCTCGTCGTCGCCAGTGTTCATGGCCAGCTGGAAGTCTGTGTTGGCCAGTTCGATCCCTTCGCGGTCCCCCTCGGCCACCTTGACGTAGGCGAGTTTCGGGGCGGTGATCTGTACCTTGTTGTACTGGGCGCTCCCGATGGCCCCGATGTTCAGCGCACCGGAGGTGCCGGCCAGCCAACGGCCGTACCAGTCGTGGGTGGCGATCGCCTCCATCTCCGGGTCGAACTTGCCGCGGGGATCCCGGTCGGAGAGCATGAAGCTCTTGTAGCCGCTGGCGCTGTTCATGTTCTCCCGCGGGGCGAGTTTGTTCCCCATGTCGATCTCGAAGCTCTTGAGCGTCGGCGAAAACGCACCCACGGTGAAATTGGCACCCGTGAGCCGGGGCGGCAGGTGGCTCGGGAAGGTGGGTGAGAGCATGGCGCCGGCCACTGGAGCGATGTACGCACCGAGGAAGTCGAACTCGGCCCAGATCTGCTCGCCGACGTTACCCGTGAACTTCACTGTCCCCCGCGCGCCGGCAATCTTCTTAATGACGCCGTCGGAGTAGAGTCCTATGGTGAGCGACGGCAGCCCCGTGGAGGCCGGGGCATAGGTGACGGTCTCCGCGGACGGGGTGGTGACCAGCGTCTCGGCGAAGCCGCAGGCCCGCAGAAACGGCGATACGTACGGGAGATTGCCGGCCGCAAACGCGGCAGTGCGCCCCATCAACTCGGTCTTGAACTGAATGCGGGACAGAGCTAGGCCGGGGATGTCCTGGAGCTTGGAGAGCGTGGGGATCGCCGCGGCGCGGGAGAGCATCTTGATGTCCGGCGTCCATTTGGCGTCGATGGCGATGATGCCGCCGTCTCCCGCCACCAGGGCCTCCGGCGTCCCCTCCACGGTCTCGATCTTGGCGACTACTACTCTGCGTTTGGTGAGCATTACTTCTTCCCTCCCTTCGGGGCGGCGGGTTCAGCCGGGTCGGCCGTGGGCTGGGCCGCCGTTGCGACCGGCTCGCCGGAGATGACTTTCGTCTCGCTGGCGTCATTGGTGGTGACCTTGAAATCACTCATGGCAATCTCCTCTCTCTAAACTACGATGCGCTCGGTGACACTCAGGGCAATCTCGGCGCAGTGGCAGAGCACGCCGCCGAACATCCGGTCATTGATGATCTCAATCTGTGCGGGAGCGCGGTCGGGCTCGTCGCCGTTTCGGTACTCCCACCCGGCGCCGGCCGGGGCGTTGCGGAACATTGCACAGACCTCTTCACACAGGGCTTGGAACACCTTGGAGCTGCCGGCAGCGTCCTGCAGCCCCATGTACCCCTTGAGTACAAACTGGTGGTGGCGCAGATAGACGCCGGCCTGGTGCTCGGCGGCGGCGCGGCGGGTGATCTCCCAGCCGAGGATCTTTCCGGTGCCGGGATCCTTGAACAGCCCGATAAAATTGGACCAGTCGGCGGACTGGCGCTCGTAGTCGTGGACCGTGCCGACGCCGGGCACGGCGGCCAGGATCGTCTTGATGTCGGCCAGGATGGCGGCGTAACGGTTAGCCATTGAGGTCCCTCGCTATCTCCAGCCCGGCGGTCCGGGCCATCGTCACCAGCACCGGCCAGGCGTCATCCAGCCCCTTGTCGAACATGTGCGCCCCTTCAAAACCCTTTCGACTGATTTTGCGACGCACCACATATTCCAGCCGTTTGGCGGTTTTGGCGTCGACGCCGAATTTCACCTCGATCCAGCGCTCCAGCGTCCCCGCCGGAGGCATCCCCTTGCCGGGTGATCTGCCTTTATCGACCACATCGCCGTAAGGTTTCGAGTGGAACACTTCGCCCTTGACGAGCATCGTCCCCTTACCGCTGATCTCCGTCCCGACACTGGCAATCAGGCCTCCTTGGTACCCATAAACGCCTTGGGGAGTGTGTTTCTGAACTTCGCGGGCCACCAGAAGGGTGGCCGACGTAATGAACCGCTCAATCCGCCGCTGCACGTCTCCCTGGGCCGAGCCGTCGAACAGCGGTCCAGCAACCTGTATCTCTGCCACACCTACCTCCTCCAGTGCGTCAACCGCACGCGTTTGGAGTCGGGCCGGGGGGCGGTGACGCTGGCAGGGGCGGTGTCGGTCTTGGTGCCGATGCCGAGATGGGCGTTGGCGGCCTCTTCGTAGGCCTGGGCCAGCCGGCGGAACTCGTCGGTCTTGCTGCGGTAGTTGACCACGTCAGCGCCGATGGTTGGGTCGCTGGTCTGGCCGTAGCGGGCGGCCATCTGGCGTAGACAGACGGCGGCGGCGAGGTTGGCCACGGCCTCCTCGTCGGCCACGGGCAGGGTGGCCTCGGTGTGGAGCCCGCCGTAGAGAACCCGCACCTGCTCGGTCGACGCCGGCGTTATGGTGGCGAAGCGGATGAAGATGCCGGATGGGGCCCGGTAGAAGCGCCAGTCCCGGCTGTCGATGAGTGACTCGGGCACCTTACCGATCGGGTACTCAATGAGCTCAATGGTGGAGATCCCCTCCGCCCAGTCGTCGGGGCGCGGGATGTCTGCGCCGTCCTGACCAGGGATGTCTGCGCAGAGAGGAAGGGGCCGGTGCTTGGAGTAGCACTTCAGGGCCTCGGTGAGAGCGGCTAGAAGGTCGCTCTCCTTGAGCTCGCCGGAGGCGTCGCGAATCTTGGCTGTTATGAGTGCGGTAAACGCTGCGGAATCCATCATTCACCAACCAGTTGCGACACTTCCTCCACCGTAAACCCCAGCCGGAAGATAGTCGCATTCGGATCTTCCCGATACTCTTCCTGGATGCGCTCGATCATGGTCTGGCTGGCCTCGTCGAGCAGCTCGACCACCCGGTGGGTGTCGTCGGTCACTCCCGGCTCGCCCTCGGCCAGCGGCCCAACCGGCAGCCATGCAAACCGCTCGTCCAGGAGCGCCTGGAACCGGGGCCGCCACACCTCGGGCGGGAATTCGTTGCGGATGGTCAGGTAGTCCTGCTTCGTGTTCAGATGTCTGGGAATGCCGCGCATGTCTCCTCCTCAGGTGAGGGTGTAATATCGGTCGATCTTCTTGATGGTGGCCAGAAACGGGATCCGGTCGCCGTATTTCTCCATCTGTTCGATTAGGACGTCGCTGCCGGTGAAGAGCACCCGGCGGGTTCCGTCCAGTTCGAACTGGAGGGTGAGGAACTTGCCGCTGTTATTCTTGTCATAGCGGCTGCGCTTGATGGCGTAGCCGATGACGGTGATCTCTCTATTGACGATGGCGTCGAGTTTGACCTTTTCCCCATCGAGCGGGATGCGGTCCGCGACGAACTCGGCAAAACGCTTCGGGGTATCAGGCCGCACATCTCGCCTCCAGGGCGTCGAGCCGCAGGGTGATGGCCAGGTTGTGGGTGTTGGCCCATTTGAGCCAGCCCCGGGTGGAGGAGAGCGACGAGCGGTACTGCTCCGCCGTGATCTTGCCGGTCGCCAGGAGTTTGGGGAGGGCGGCCAGCCGGCGCCGCACCCGGGTAGCGGTGCTCTTGCGCAGGAGGATGTGGCTTCGGAAGTGGCGGTAGCCGAGAAAATCGACCCCCTGGGAGACGGGGAACAACTCGGCCCGGCTGAAGGTGAGCTTGAGCCGGGTGGCCAGGAACTCTCGGATGATCTCCTTCATCTCCCGCAGGAACGTCTTGTCGTCGTGGAAGAGGCAGAAGTCGTCGCAGTAGCGCAGATACCCCTTTATCTTGTAAGTGTGCTTCACCAGCCGGTCGAGCTCGTGCAGGTAGAGGTTACAGAACCACTGGCTGGTAAAGTTGCCGATGGGGGCGTTCTTCCCGCCCGGGACGGAGTAGATGATATCCTCCAGGAGCCGCAGGGTGTCAGGGCATTTGATCTTCTGCCGCACGATGCCGTAGAGGACATCGTGGTCGATGGAGGGGTAGAACTTGGCGATGTCGCACTTGAGGACATAGCGGTATCTGCGGACGAACTCCATCGTGCGCAGGCTCCCCCTGTGGATACCCTTCCCCTGTCGGCAGGCATAGGAATCATGGATGAACATGGCGTCACAGATCGGCTCCAGGACATTCATGATGGCGTGCTGGACGATCCGGTCGGGGGCGAAGGGGAGGACGTAGATGTCCCGCTCCTTCGGAACGAAGATCTTCTTCACTTGGTAGCGGGAGGTGGTAAAGCTCTTGTCCAGGAGGCTCTGCCGGATCCGGGCGAGGTTCCCCTCCACGTCGCGGTCGAAGCGCTGGACGTTACGCATCCGAGCCTTGCCGAGGCGGGCCTTTTCATAAGCGCGGCGCAGATTCTCCATGCTCGTTATCTGTTCAAACAATTGTCCGTGTCTCTTGGCCATAATCTTTAATCCGGGCGTGATGTTCGGTCTCCCTACTGGCCCCGCCCGCGCTCCGTTTCGTGTTTTGCCTTTCGGTTCTCACCTACCGGACAGGGTCATGGCGCCCAGCCAGGGAGTTTGACTCGTCTGTATCCGGGTGCACCCGCGCGTGCCGATATTCGTATTCGTATTCCAGCGAGCGTTATTCGCATTACGGCAGCGCGAACCGGCAGTCGTCCCATTATTCCAATTACCGCCGGCCAGCAGCCACTGGCGCCACAACCTGTTTTCCCTCGTTCACCGCCGGTTCGCGCGAAGAACGTGTCTCGCATTACTGGCTCCGGGCGCACCCGCGCGCGCCGATATCCGCACTCGTACGCCAGCGAGCGCTACTCGCAGCACGGCAGCGCGAACCGGCAGACGCCCCATTAATCCAAGAACCGCCGGCCAGCAGCTTGACGTCACCGTTGGTGCCTTGGCGGTACATCTGCCCCTTGCCGCCGGGGAGCGAATACCATGCAAACCCCTGGCTGTTGAGGGCGAGATCGGCGGAATCGTTGGCGGCGCTGGCGGTGTTGCATTCCAGGCGGTTGGAGGCACCGTCGTTGTAATAGAGCGCCCGACCGTTGCTGGCCGCTGCGGCGTCGTGTTTGATTTGCATGGCAAAGGCCGGGTTCTGCGTCGGGATAAATACGTCTTTGACGATGTTGGCGATGTTGCACAGGATCTTCGCCGGCGCTGTGCCTCCGGAGTTGTAGTACAACTGGCCAACTGCACCGGCTGAAGCGTTGGCCTCGTGCTTAATCACGACTTTATAATCGGCCGGGCCGATCTGTTTGTCCGCCAGGGCGGTAGCCATGTTGCAGGCCAGATAGTATTGGCCGTCCGAGCTCTGTTTCAGATAGATCGGGTTCCCGCCGGGAGCGGCCGCATAGGTGACCGTAAATGTTTTGCCCGCAGCCTGCACCGTGCCGTCGGGATCGCAGCGGAATGACTGATCCTGCAACCACTGGTGCATGACGCCGCAGCAGTCCTCCAGGCCGATGTTGGAGATCATGCGCCGGGCGGCGGTGTCGATGTGGCCGCCGGTAGTGACCGGATCGGCCGAGCCGGCGATGTTGGTCGCCTGGTTGCTTCCCTCGGCCGCCAACTGGAATTCGGTGTCGGAGAGCAGGCGCTTACCGACCGCGCCGAGGTCGTCGATGAAATCCATCCAGTTTCGGCTGTCGGTGATGGTGGCGCCGTAGGCGGAGCGGGTGGAGCTACCGGCGACGCTCTGCAGATAGATGTCCACCCATACGCCCGATTTTGCATCGTAGGCCATTCCCTCTGGGGAGCAGACCGGGCGGAACGAGATGTCCCAGATCGACTCGGGGAGGATGTCGCCGTCGACGAAACCGGCAAGGGGGTGGGCGGAGATGGCACCGACCGCCACGCAGAGGCAGTGGAACCCGGCCACCTTTCGACTGTTGTTAGCGGTGTAGCCGGTCGGCATGGTGGCGTTGGCCGAGCAGAGCAACAGCGGCGCCCCGGCCCCCTGCTGACAGGCGTAGACGTAGAAGTCCTTTCCGGCCCGGTTGGCGGCTACGGTGTAGTCGGTGGGGGCTGTGGCGTCCCACGTGGCGGCGAGAGAGAGATCGAGTACCGCCTGGACTGAGAGCGCATACCCCTGGCCGCCGACGTTGATGGTCAGGGCGGTGGGCGAGAGCAGGGTGTAGCGGTCCGCCGCTACCGTGCGCCCCTTGAGTGCCCAGGCTACGTCACGGGCGTAGTGGGCGGGAAGGGTGGCGAGAATTGTCGCTAAACCCGTTCGATTCGTACGAGGAGTATTCGTACGCATCAGCTCACCTTCCTTCCCAACAGCCGGGTTCTCCGGGCAGTCTCAGGCGCTACTCCACGGTTTTCGATTTCGATCTGGACATAGTCCGTCACCACCTCGACGGCGGCAAATGCCGAATTAATCGTGTCTCCGACGGCAAAATCCTGCTGCCAGATGTAATCGATGTTGGTCTGATCGCTGGAGAACCGCAGCGTCATTCTGGTGGGCTGGTCGGAGATATTGACCCCGGCAAGGGCAGAGAACGCGCGGCAATCAATCCACCCACTGGTCGATTTTGCGGCAGGGACCAACGCAACGGCATCAGGCACTATTTCCTCTGTCAACAGAAACTGCCCTGCGTAAAAGGGTTCGCGCGGACGGGATAAATCAGCGGAAAACATCCTAGCCTCCTTGTTTCGACCCGAGGATCAGATCGTAATTGATGCCGTAGAGCGTGTCGGTCACGAGCCGCACCGCCTCACCGCAGCAGCGGCAGAGCCGCACCTGCTGGTTCAGCCGGTCGCGGTACCAGGAGAGGCGGCCGTCGCCTACCATCCGGATGAGCTCATCGGTGGTGCGGAGCAGATGCTCCGGGCATTCCTTGTTGTGACACCCCATCTCGACATGCATACCGCCCTCCGTGGCAGTACTGCAGGGGGGGGCGGCAGCCCCCCCTTTGTTCAAACATTCCTTGATTCCGGCTACCGTCGTTTCAGGAACAGGAACAGTGTAATGTCCTTCCACCCCTGCCCGGACGAGTAGCTCCCCCCCTTGGCGAAGTCGACGCTGACGGTGCTCTCGTCGGCGATGTTGGGTGCCGTGCCCAGAACGGCGTCGGTGATGGTGCCGGCCGTAACGCTGATGGGCGAGGAGAACATGGAGGTAGCGCCGCTCTTGAGATCCACCGTGAGCGTGGGGCTGGTGCCGGTAACGGCCCGGGCGGTAGCCGAGGCGTGCACCACCCGGTAGCCGGCGGGCGCCTTCCACTTCACCACGCTCTGGTTGGAGCTGTAGGTCCCCATGATGGGGATCACCATCGGGGTGTAGCCCGGCGAGGCCGGCGACGGGTTGGCCGTGGCGGCGAAGAGCCCGGAGGCACCAAACGCCACAAACGCCACCAGGGTCATGAGAGACAAGAGACTGCACAGTTTCTTCATATCGCTTTCCTCCTGAAGGCGAGGCGGACAGGGCCGCCCCGCCTGTGTGGTTAATGGTTACGCCACCACGGCCTTGTAGGCGCCGCGGTAGTCGACCACTTCGGCGTTGTAATCGTGGGTGATCTTGTACTGCAGGCCGCCGTTTAGGAACATCTGGCCCTGGGTCGGGTTGTTGGCGATGAACATCTGCGGTTCCTGCTGGCCGTTGAGGAAGGCGAGCTCCACGATCTCGACCTCGTTTGGATCGGCGAACATCATCCAGTCATTGGCATCGGTCATGAAGATGTTCTGGTGGAGCCCCTCCGGCTTAAAGAAGCCGTACATGGAGTTGCCGTTTTCCACCGCCACGGCCTGGGGGGTGAAGTTGTTGACGTTGGAGACGATCCCGAACAGTTCCGCCGGGAAGCAGACGCATACCGGCCGCAGGCCCAGTCGCTCGCCGCTGTTGGGTTCGGTCTGCTGGAACATGGCGGTCTTTGCGGCCAGAGCCGAGGTGACGCCGTAGGCGGTGGAGCCGAGGTTGCCGTGGTCGGCGTGGAAGATCGCCTTATTGTCTCCCTTATACGTGGCGTTGTTGATGAAGGGGTTCCAGACCACCCGGGCCAGGCCCCGGCGGGCACCGCGGCCCAGGCGGCTGACGATCCGCTCGACCACGCGCAGGTCATCGTTGATGATGGTACGGCGCTTGATGGTGATGATGCCGCCCCGTTCCGCCAGGGCGTATTCCACCTGCTCGTCGGAGACCTCGCCCAGATCCGGATAATCCTGGGTGTCGGTGTCGACGGTGGGAAGATCGCTGTAGTAACCGATCCTGATGGTCTCCAGCTTACGGAAGTCCCGGGCGTTGCGGATGTTGCTCCCAACGACGATGGAGACGCCATAGTCGCTGTACTCCCGGTAGTCCTGGGCCACCCGGCGGTATAGGGTATTGCCCAGCACATAGGCGAAACTGGCGTCGCCGTAGGCCGCCTGAAGCCGGCGCGCGTTTTCGGGGGTGATAACCCCGGTCACGTCGGTGTCGCCAGTCATCTCCACATAGGCGGCGCGCAGCGAGGTGAACGGCCGGATCCCCCGCAGGTCGTCGGCGACCCGAACGCCGAGCATCTGGTCGAAGGCGGCCTGCAATTTGTCGCCGCTCTCGTAGCCCACCCGCACGTCACCGACGGCGATCACCCGGCCGGAAGCGGTGAGGGCATCGATGTCCTCCTTCTCGGCCTGGATGGCGGCCTGCAGCGTCGCCTCGTCGACCAGCTGGTCGGCAAACCGTTTCTTTAGTTTCGCCTGGGTGGACTCCGGCAATTTTGACGCCGCCAGGACGGTCGTGACCATGATCCGCGACGCCTGGAGCTGGGTCTCCCTGTTGAGCGGCTCGACGGCCGTGGCTACTGCGGCCTGAATGCGGGCGGCCAGGTCGGTCGGGTCGGCGGCCAGCAGATCGAGGATCTGCTCATCGGTTATGGTCCCACTGTCGATGCCCGCCTGGTGCGCGGCATAGACGTCCGGCCGCTTGCTTCTCAGGGCGGCCACGAGCTGTTCACGCTTCATCTCGTTTTCCTCCTCCTGGCTCTGCCTCGCAGCGGCCAGTTGCTGTAGAAATTCCCCTTTGCCAACCGGGTCGTAGACCACGTCCACCTGGACGGAGCCGATTTTGACGGGTGCGATCATCCGCTTGCCCGCGACCACGGATTCCCTTGTCGTCGCCCCCACGTCTACCGACAGGCCGTAGACATAGGGGATGTTGCGCGCCTCGCAAGCTTTCAGGTCTGCCTGCAGCCAAGCTGCCGAGGGGAGGATTACCAGGCTGGCGTAAATCCCGTCCGGGCAGACCTCGGGCTGGGAAAGTGCTCCCACCATCTCGCGGGATGATTTGCCGAACTTTTTCGCCTTGGCCGGGTCCATGTGCTGGGAGTCGTTGAGGGCGAAGACCTTGGCCCCGTCGAACAGGGGGAGCGCCGCCACCAGCGGTTCGCGCTGCCAGTCGATGCGGCCCTGCTTGTCCGGCCCCCAGCCGATCACCCGCACCCGCCAGACAGAGCCGGAGGAGTCCGCACCGGCGGCCGCCATGATCTCGGCGGCAGCCTTGATCGGCACGTACTCCACCTGCTTTTCGACCTCGACCGCCTCGCCCAGGGTCACCTCGCCGTCGGCAATGGCGTAGGAGCGCTGGTAGCATTTGCTCATCCCGTCCTTGCCCTGCGACTCGTAGACGACCGAGTCGGAGAACATCTCGACGATGTAGCAGGAGTAGTCGGCTCCCTCCTTGGCGCAGACGGCCATGCAGACCATGTCGCGGATCTCGCCGAAGCTCATCTGTCCCTTGTTCTTTCCCTTCACTGGTTACCTCCCTATTCCTTCGCTTTCTTGTCCACCGTGTGCTTCTGGCCGTCGGCGGTGACGATGGTGATGGTGGCGCCGTTGTCCTTCCAGTCGAGGACATCGGCCGGCTCCAGGTCGCGCTTGGTAGGGGCGTGGCGCGTCCCTTCCTCGGTCTTCTGGGGTTCGGAGCTACGGAAGACGAGCCCCTTGAGAAATTTCGCATCAATCGGTTTTGTTGCCATTGGTCATGCTCCTTTCCGGCTGTTCGCCGCCTTTTGTGCTTTGTCCCAGCTCGTCAGAAACTCTTTTTTCGATCCCCACTCGGCCATGTACGGCACATGGGTGCAGCCGCAGTTGATGACCTCGCTGGCCGGGGCCGTGGGGTCCCGGGGGTACATCATGCCGATGTTTCCCACGAGAAACCTCTCGGCGATGGGGACCGTAAGACCGTGGATGTTCAGGTGGTAGATCCGCGCCCGCTTGGGGTGGCCGGCGTGGAGCCACATCTTCTGCAGTTCCGGCAGCACGTCCGTGGACGCCTCCAGGCTTTTCTGGGTGGCCATGCTGTAGGCCCGTCCCATCTCGGTCTTGGTGATGGTCTCGGCCCGGGCCTCAATGCTCTTGAAGATCGACGGGCTCCCCAGCTCGCCGGCTACGGCGGCGGTCACCTCCTGTGGCGTCTTCTGGCCCAGGATCCCCAGGGTGACTTCGGCGCGGATCCGGGCGGAGGCGTCGGTGCGCACATGGGCGAAGCGCCCCAGGGCGAAATCCTTGAGCGCGTCGAGTTGGGCGGTGGAGATCCAGAACCGTCCCACCTGCATCCCGGCGGCCTCGGCCATTGCCGGCAGCAGTTCCTTGCCCGCCTCCCAGGAGGACTCGAGGAGCCCGGCCGCCTCGCTCCGCGTCCGGGTTTCCCACGTGGCCAGGTGGGCGTCGATGGCGGCCAGGGTCTGCTGCAGCCGGGCGGTGCCGAACGATCCGCCCGGGGCGGTGGCCAGTTCCACCAGCACCTGACGCTTGAGCTCGGCCATGATCTTCATGATCCGCTCGGCGCCCAGCAGCTCCCCCTTGATCTTGGAGGTGAGGAGCTGCTGGAGTGTGGCAGTGACCTTTGGCATCCCTCTTACCTCTGCAGTGAGCTACGCGCTTGCCCGAAATTGGGCCGCAATCGGTTTATAACAGGGTGTCAACGGCTCAACCCTACAACGACCCCGTTTTTTACCCTCGGCCGGCGAGAGGGGCCTTTTTCGCGTTTTCGGTTTTTCCCGGTCCTTGGTCCCCGGTTCCTGACCCCTGATCCTGGTAATCCTCATATCCGGGTTCGGCATCGAGGACGTCCTCGGGGTCGAGCTCGAAACCGACCAGCGCAATCACGAAAGCGAACATCTTCACGGCGTTCTCCCGATCGAGCCACCCCTGGGAGGCGGCGGTCACCATCGCGGTGACGATGTCGCGCACGGCGGTGGAGATCTTGGTGAGATCCCTGTTGGTGGCCTCGGGCTTGTTCACCGCGAAATCGAAGGCCTCTTCCTCGGAGACGTTCAGGTACCGGGCATCAAGGGCGCTTTGAATGACGTGGGTGAAGATGCTCTCGATAATGAACTTGATCAGGTTCTGCCGGCTGTCGACCAGGGCGAAGAACGGCTCATTCGACTCGCTGGCCGTGTTGCGGTTCACGTTGCCCCCGCCGCCGTACCAGTGCTCGGGTATGGACTTGTTGCCCAGGATGTGGTTGCGGAACACCGAGGCCGACTCCTTGAGTTCGATGGCCTGGAGGCTGGGAGCCACGGCGCTCCACTTCACCTTTTCGTTGTGGGCCCGCAGCTCGCCATCACCTTTCACTGCGTAGTCGTTGGCGAATTTCTGACAGGTGGCATCGTCGCCCCCCTGGATTTCCACGTCCCAGATGTAGGCGTTCTGCTTGCGGGCCTTGTTGGAGTAGTTGTAGACGAACTCCTCGTACTCATCGAGCCAGTCGGCCAGGACGAAGATGTCGGAGGTGCCGTAGGGGTCGTTGGAGACGCGGTTGATGGCGTGCAGGAGACACTCGCCGTCGGTCCACCCCTCGCGCAGCCGCCGGGCGTCGTCGGAAAGGACCGTCTCGGCCTCGCCGGGAAGGATGGTGCGGTAGGTCAGAGTGAGGGCCGAGTGGAGGTTCCGCACCTTGACGCCGATCAGGATTTTGGCGTTCTGGGGATCGGCGTAGATCTCGACGATCTGGGCCGGATCGATCATCCCCAGCCGCACCCTGCCGGTCTGCTCCCCCCGGAACGACGGCCAGCACTGGACCCCGAAGAGGAAGAGCTCGCGCACCATCTGCTCCAGGTTGATGTCGAGCCGGTTGACCGGGTCGAACCAGAAGCCGTCGAGGAGCTTCTTTACCTCGTCGTTCTTGGCGGTGTAGGTGAACCCCTTGCCGGCCGTGAAGGTGGTGAGGGTCTCGATGATCCAGTTGGCGAGCGGATTGGTCTTCCAGAGCCAGTAGCAGACCTCCACCTGACGCTGCCACGTGGCCACGGGGAGCTCGCGGGGAGAGTCGCCGGAGAGCCGGCGCCACTGGATGTCGGAGGCATTGCCGGCGCTGGCGGCGGGGAGACGCTCGGCCACCTTCTGCTCAATCACCGCACCGAAGAGCTTTTCGGCTATGTAGGTCTTGATGCTCATGCGGCTCTCCGTCTCTCGAATATCCTGCCCAGCCGGCTCATAGTGCCCATGAGGCTCTCGCGTTTCCCCCCGGTTTCCTCGGCGGCGGGCTTGGCGCAGGTGGCCTGAACCAGCCCCCCCTCGCAGAGTGCCAGCAGCATCTCCAGGGCATCCGGTCCGTCGTCATGCCCCCCGCGCCCTTTGGGCCGGTAGTAGATCAACTGGCGCTTGAGCTCGCGGTGCTCGGGACAGAACCTGATCCAGCCGTTCTTGATCCAGGGCTGGAGGCGAATGATCCGGAGATCCTTATCCACGTTGGGGGTCACGGTCTCCAGGTTGATGGTGAGCCCCTTTTCGTGGGCCTCTTTCTCGAACTGCCGGGCGAAGAACTCCTGGAACTGCACCGCCTCCATCGCGAACTTATCGAAGCGGTCGCGCTCGTGGTAGGCGAGGATGTCGGTCATGATCCGGTCCGGGGCGCGCTTTTCGATATCGGCGATGTCGAGGTAGAGGATCCGGTTCTTCATCCGGCCCCCCAGAATGGCCGAGGGGTCGTTGCGCTTGTTCTTTTTTCCCAGGGACGGGTCGCAGGCGCCGGCGTGGGGGAGTCCCGCCAGATCAACCTCGCCCTCCTCCCAGTCCTGAAACCACTCTTCGAGAAAGACCTGGTCCTCGGGGTTGAGGGGTTCGTTCTGCTTTTCGCTCTCGAAGAAGGCGGGGCCGTCGGAGACCCGCATCTTCATCAGGTAGTAGTAGGGCTCCATCTCCGGCCAGAGCACTTCGGTATGCCGGAGCATCTCCTCCCGATGGGTCTCGAAGTAGTTGTCCGCCGCAGCCTCGGCCGCTTCCTTCCCCACGCTGAGGTCGGAGAAGATCCGTTCCCACTCCTCCCAGCGCCTGGTGGCGCCGGACCACCGCATGACGGCCCGGAACTTCTGCCCCTTCCAGCCCGGTTTCTCCAGGAGGCGGGAGAGGAGCGAGTCGTAGTGGAGGATGGTGCCGACCACGATGTAGACGGTGTCGGGCTGGCCGATCTTCATCAGCGCCTTAAAGAACCAGTTCTCCAGCTTCTTGCGCTGCTCGGGGCTCTCCACCGATTCGTCGTTTTCCAGATCGTCGCCGACGACGAGATCCGGCCGGCAGCTGCCGTGGCGCAGGCCCCGCAGTTTCTGCCCCGCCCCGGCGGCTTGAATCTTGACGCCGTTGCGGGTGATGATCTGGTCGGACCGCCAGACGGGTCCTTCGCCCACCAGCTCGGGGAAGTCCTGCTGCAGCCGTTCGTTGCTCTCCAGCTCCAGCTTGATGAAGGAGAGAAAGCTCTCGGCCTGCCCCCGGGTCTCGGAGACAATGAGCGGGTAGCGGCGCTTGCGGTACGCGGTGGCCCAGAGGATCAGACCGAAGGTGGTCCAGGTGCTCTTGGCGTTGCCCCGGGGGGCGGCGTCGGCCTCTTTGTCTCCCTGGCCAGTCTCCAGCGCCCGCTCGATCATGGCCGGGTAGCGCTTGGCGAAGTAGCGGTGCAGGTTGGACGCGGGCTTGGCGAAGTAGTGCGGGAAGTAGGTGCGGCAGAAGAACTCCAAGTCGCGGGAAGCCCTGCTCTTCCGTTCCTTCTGGGCCTTCCTGTCATCGGGGAACGGCCGGGCCGCCGCCTGGATCTGCTGGCGGAGCGCCTCGACCTCGCGGTCCCAGATGCGCTGCTTTACCTGGCTAAGTGCCGGCATACTTCTCCCTGCCCCATGAAATCAGCTCGTCGAAATTCCCCTCGATGGCGCCCACAAGATCCTGGTCGTGGGTGCGGCCGAATTCGATCAGGTCCTTCACCACGGAGAGGAACATCTCTCCCTTCTGCCGGGCGATGGCGTCGGCCGCTTCGCGGGCGGCCTTGGTGCGGCGGTCGAGGATGGCCTCGATCTTCGACAGAGAGTCGAGATGGGCGCTCGCCTGCAGCGGCGCCTCGGTGATCCGCTCCATGATCTCGTCGCGGACCTGGACCAGCTGCGCCTCGTAGTTGTCCCTGGCAGCCTTCGCCTTGTCCCAGCCGCCACGGTCGCGCCATTCAGCCAGGGTCTGGCGGGAAACCTCCAGGGTCTCCTCGATGGCGGTGAGGCTGCGGCCGTCAACGTACATTTGACGGGCCACGGGTTCCAGCCGCGCCCTGTCTCCCTTGACGGCCATCAGCGCAGCTCCCGCTCCAGCCGGGCGATGTCGGAAAGGACCTTCTGCAGCTCGGCCCAGTCCATCACCAAGCCGTCCATCTGCTCGGCCAACTGCGGCACCTCCAGCTCTTCCACCGGAGTGAGCGCGGTGTTCAGCCCCTGGCGGAGCGCCCGGGCGGCGGCTTCGATGCGGAGATTCAGTTTCTTGCGCTGATCCTGAAGGCCGGCCAGACGACCGCGCATGGCCTCACGCTCCACATTCATGGCCGTTTCCTTTCAGGTCGATGCAGCGGTTGCGCTGTCTCAGCCACGAGAGCAGGTTGCTCTGGGCTTCGGTGTTGAGCCGCAGCAGATCGATCAGCACCTCCTCGCGGCGGTCGCTCTGCTTGTGCATTTTCTGGTAATCGTCCACCAGCACCACGTTCGACTTGTACATCTCCACCACTTCGGCATGGCGGCGTTCCTGAGCGCGGTTCAGGAAAAACACGGCGATCCAGGGGCCGATCACGACCAGTACGGCGATGGTGATCAGGGGCCACGTACCGATTTTTTCGAAGAGAGCGACCAGGGCGGTCAGGGCGGCAATGTCTTGTGGTGTCAAGCGGGCCTCCAGATATCAAATAAGCATTGATGCATCACCAGCGGTATTCGAGGGCCGCCTGGACCTTGGCCCCCCCCTCGGAGTTGACCTCGCCGTAGGCGCCGAGGTGGACGGCGCCGACCCGCAACGCGGACCATCTGCCGTACAGCGTCCCCTCGGTGCGCAGGTGCTCGTTGATCCCATAGCGGATCCCGAGCGCCCCGGAGTTCTCGATTTCCACAAAGGGGGGCTCTTTCTCGCGCACCAGTATCCGGCTCTCGCCGGTATCTGTATCGAGTACGGTGACGGCGCTGGCCCCCCCTTTGGTGGCAGGGATGTCGGCGTTGGCGATCACCTGCCGGTTCTGCGCGGAGATCTCGGGGGCCAGGGCCGGCAGCTTCTTCGCCACGGCCTTTTTGTCGTAGGCCACCACCCGCTGCACCGGCACCGGGGTGCGGGGGATGTCGACCACCTTTCGTTCGGGCACCGGGGCGCTGTAGCCGGCGGTGGAGAGTGGCGCAGGCCGGGTGCGCCAGGTGTGGATGGCGGCGGCCACGGCCAGGGCTGCGACGGCACCGACGACGATCAGTACCCTGCGCCAGTTGACGGCCCAAAGCCGCGGGGCGATCCGCGCCCAGAGGGCGGCGGCCCTATTGCGCAGGCTGCTGAGGTCCACCCTTGCCTCCACCGAACACGGAGATGGTGGCGCCGGCCTTGGAGATGCCGAAAGGGGCCAGGGCCAGCCAGAGCCAGTTTTCGGGCACGTCGGGGATGGTGCCGGCCTTCACGGCGATGACCCCCGCGTAGGCGAGCAGACACACCACGATCAGGGCGGTGCAGCAGCGCCCCAGGGAAAGTTTCCCGTCGGGTTCGGCGAATATGGTGAGCGGGTTCATGGATGTCCCTCCTATGCGGTGAGCAGGTGTGCCGCCTCGGCCACCATGCCTGCGGCGCGCCAGGTGTCGACGTCGAACCCGGGGCACTCCTTGTGAACATTAGGGAGGTCGCGGTGGCCGCAGACGGTGGTCTGTTTGCCGCCGTGTTCGATGAGCAGGTCGTTGACGAGATTGCGCAGGGCATCCCATTGGGCGGCGGTGTAACGGCTCTGGCCGAGGAGGCAGATGCCGAGACTGTCGTGGTTGTGCCCCACGGCATGGGCGCCCACCTCGTCGGGGTGGCGGCCGGTATGGACGGTGCCGTCGACGTAGATGACATAGTGATAGCCGATGGAGGTGAGACTCGGGTTGAATGCCGTCTTGAACCGGGGCGAGCGGTGAAAGCCACGAGCGCGATGCCAGGCGTCGATGTCGGCCACGGTCTGGGGGCGGCCGTCGGGGGTGTCGGCGCAGTGGACGACGATAAGGTTGATTTCGCGGGCCATTGGGTTACCTCCAGCGCCGCCCGAGCCGCAGCAGCAGGCGCCCCAGCCAGCGCGGTACCATGATGGTGGCGCGGCGGCCGTGACAGCCCTCTTCGGGGGCGTTTTTCTCGCAGATGATGATGACCATTTTCTTCTCCGCAATCGCCCTCTTCGTGGTAAAAGGCGCCGCGGGGTCGGCGGTCCCCGCGGCAAGAACAAAGAAGGAGGTGTACGCAGGAGGGACAATACGCGATTTTTCGGGGGGTTGCGCGGAGGTCTTACGGCGATTTGCAGGGGGTGCGGGGGTGCCGATCATTTTGCTGGCGGCAACAAAACGATCAGGGGGAGGGGAGGGATCAGTCGAAGAGGTGCATCTGGTCGGGGTGGATGGCGTTCTGCCGTTGCCAGGTCTGGTTGCGGCAGAGGTAGTCGGTGAGCTCGGCGTAGGTCACGCGGCGGTTGCTGCTGAGCATGAAGGAATCGAGGCAGTCGGGGCGGCGCAGCGCTCCGCGCTCGTCGCGTTCGTAACGCTGGATGAGACTCCAGAACGTGCGATCGCCGATGCCGAGGATGGCGCAGACCTCGCCCGGGCGGTAGCTCCCCCGGACGGGGAGCCCGGCTGCGGCGAGCATCTCTCTCAGGAGTTTTTCGGCGGTCTCGCGGGTCATAGTCTCTCTCGCAGGGCGCGCAGATGGGCGCGCCCCTCGGCCAGCTGCTCGTCGGTGGGACGGATGGAGGGGAGTTTTGCCCGCTCGGGGCGGGGAGGGAGGAGCTCGATCAGCTGCTTCGGCTGGGGCCACTCGGTGAGGGTAGGGAAGAGGAGGCCGAAGGCCTGGGAAAGTCGGGGAGTGTCCACCTGTTCGACGGTCAGTTTCGTCTTGAGGGTGGCGTGCCAGATGTCGGCCGAGAGCGTCACGGTGTCGACAGCCGGGGCGCCCTTGAGGTTGAGGGCCACAATGGCCTGGAGCCCCTGGGCGATGCCGGCGCGGAGCCAGTCGGATCCGCCCCACTCTTCGAGGGCGGCCAGGGCGGCGGCGCGCTTGCCCCGGGGAGCGACACCCGGGGTGGTTTCCACGGCGAAACCCGCCGGCCGGCGCAGGGCGCAGGATTTCAAAACGCTCTTGAGATAGTTGTGGTCCTTCAGGGGGCGCTTGTCGCCCTGGTCGCGCTTGGCGCGCAGGGCCTCGACGGTATCGGCTAGGGCGGCTTCGAGCACGGCGTGGTCGGCGGTCAGCTCCATCGTCTCCCGGGCGATCCGGAGCGCCCGGCTCCAGGCAAGGGCGCGGGATTCGGCCCGGAAAAGGCCCATATAGGCGACGAGCAGCGGCCAGATCCGCGCGGAGACCTCGACCCCCTTCAGGGCGAGGAGATCGCGGGCGGATTCGTCCTCGACGGAGATCTCGAGGCTGTAACGGGCATGGCAGGAGGGACAGGTGAGGATCACGCGGCCCTCCGGAGGGTATCGAGCGGGCTAGGCACGTCAGACTGCTGTTTGATGCAGTGTAGATAGATCATGGTGGTTTTCGGGCTGCTGTGACCCAGGAGCCGCTGCAGGCGGATGATGGCCACCTCCTGGGCACTGCCGGCGCTCTCCAGCCAGTGGGTGGCGAAGCTGTGGCGGAAGGTGTGACAGCCGGCCTTCTTGGTGATGCCGGCGGCGCGGATGGCCCGGCCGATGCGCTTCTGGACTGCGGTGTCATGGACGTGCCAGAGCTTGCCGATCCAGCGGGGATCTACGAAGCGATCGGTGCGTTTCTTTACCGGCTCATTGGCCGGGAACACCCAGAACCAGCCCCACTCGAATGGAGCATTGGGATATTTCCGGTCCAGCCGATCGGGCATGGCAACCGGCACCCGGCGCCGGGCGTAATTCTCGTAAACCGGCTGCAGTCGACGCAGATGCTTGGCGATCGGATCAACGAGGCGATCAGGCAATGGAACGGTGCGGTCCTTGTTCCCCTTAGCCTGACGGACGGTGATCTGTCTGCGATCGAGATCGATGTCCTTGACCCGCAGGCCGCAGACCTCGCCGAGGCGCAGTCCGCAGCCGTACATGATCTCGCCCCAGAGTGCGCCGATGCCGTCCAGATGATCGAGGACGCGCCCCACCTCCTCACGGCTGAACACAGCCGGAATGTATTGATACTTGGTGGCGCGTGTAAACTCGGAGATGTCGCCGAGATCCTTTTTGATGGCTCGTTTGTAGAGGTAGACTACGGCACAGAGCGCTTGTTTCTGTGTACTGGCGGAAACATGCTCATTGACTGCCAGGCGGGTGAGGAAGGCGATCACGTTCTCCTCGCGGGAACGGCCGGCCGGGGCGTCGTGGAGGAATGCGACGAACTTGGCGGCCCAGTGCAGATAGGTCTTGATGGTATTGCGGCTTTTGTGCTGCAACATCATGACTTCACGCATGATCTTCAAAGCTTCACCTGCTTTCATGGCACACCTCCTGTCAGGTTATACCGCCATTGTGGCGGGGTAAGATATGTTATCCCTAATCCTGTTTCGGAACTCCCGGATGACGCGGGACGCCGTGCAGGTGCCTCCACCATTGTCCGTTCCACTCAATGTCATCACCACAACTGGCGCATACTGAGCGATCACCCATCAGGGGACGCGGTTTGCTCTCAGGGTAGACACATACCTCTACAACGTACATTTTCTCATTCCAGAGGTAAGCGATAGTCCTACCATCAACGCTTTCCGAAATGATCATCTTGCCATGTTTCTTTGCCTCCTCGACTTCCTCAACAGAGGCAACACACTTTGCCAACATTTCCCGCGAAAATAATGTTTCCAATTTGCTCCCCTTTCCGCGTTGGCACCCGAAAGGGATAACCAACGCTGTGCACCCGCCGGAGCGGGTGACGCTTGATCGTCGTCAAAAGAAACCCAACTGACTCGGCCGCCGCAGTTGTTGGACGCCGAACAGGACCGAGCGGTGCTGGCCATCGAGCAGCACCGACACGGTGCCGCCGCTATAGACGTGGGTGACGGTGCCAAGCTTGCCGGCGTGCTCGCCGGCGGCGATCTCGACCCGGTCGCCCTTATCCCAGACGGACCTCACAGCGTCACCCCTGCCTGCTGCAGGATGTGCCGCACGGCGTAATCTTCGGCGCCAAAAGTCTTGATGGCGGCAAGGGCGTTCTCCGCCCGGCCGGCGCGGAGGGTGAGCAGCCTCACCTGTTCCGCCAGCGCGTCACGCCGGCTGAGGAGTTCGCGGTTTTCCTTCATCACGTTCGCCACGGTGGCGAGCAGGGTGTCGCGGTCATCCACCCTCATGACTGCAAGTCCGTGGGCCGCCAGTCTTTTTGCCAGTTCATTTTTGCGGTCTTCTGTCATGGTTTCTCCTTTCGTAACCGTTCAAGGAGGGGCCGGAGGCGACTCCGGCCCTACCTTCAGCGGTTACGCCGCATCCCGCTCGCCGTCGTCTCCGGCCGCCTCTTTGAGCATGGCTGTAACGAGCTTGTCGACCTCGCTGTCGACGGCCTTGACGAGCACCACGTCGCTGGTCCCCTCCAGGGTGACGCCGAGTTTCTTCAGGAGAGCGGCGTCGAGTGTTTCGAGTGGCGTCTTCCGCACCTTCTCGGTGGTCTTGATGTAGAGCTCCCACTCCTTCTCGGGGAAATGCTTCTTGATGAGCTTGATGACGAGACCCTCGTCCTCGAACTCGACGGAACCGCTCCCCTTCTTGAGCCCCACCTTGATGCCGCTGATAATGAGGGACTTGGGTTTGACGAAGAGGTGCCGGCTGTCGTCGATCAGGGATTCCAGGGCGGCCTTGGCGTTAGCGGTATCGGCGGCGGCGGTCTTGATCTCGGGCAGATAGCGGCGCTTGATCTCCTCGATCTCGTCGTTGAGGGCCGAGACCCGGAGCTTGAGCAGCTCGCGGTGGTCGGCGTAATGCTTGGTGGCTTGTTCGATTTCGGCCAGGGTTCCCATCACTTCTCCTTTCTCTGCCTGCTGTAGATTTTTATCCGCGCCACTTCAGCCTCAAGGGCCCGGGCGCTGGTATGGTAGTAATCCCGCTCGGCGAGGGAGCGGTCGGCCATTGCCACGAGGGCCATGTCCTGGGCCATGTGCATTCGCAAAACGATGCCGAGGCAGGCTCCGACGATCAGGGCTATGAAGGAAAGGCCGAGGGCATGTCTCGTTTTCATGCGTTTGTCACCTCCGCGGCGAGTTTGAGCTGGCCGAGGAGCTCGGGCAGGGCGATATTGCGCAGTCGGGAGATCTGCACGAGGCTCGTCATGGCCCGGGTGTGCAGATACTCGCAGGTGTGCTCGATGTCCTCGGCGGTTTTGGCCAGGTAGTAGCCGGTGGAGGGATGGCCGCAGATCCGGACGCCGTGCATGCGCAGGTCGGCAATGTGGCTCCGCAGTTTCCGCTCGGCGCCGGGGTTCGGCGTGGGCTCGCCGGTAATCTTCATGGCAAGCTTCTCGGCGCTGATGCCGTTCTCCGCGCCAAGGTGATCTTCCAATGCGTTGAGGATCTGTTTCGGTTCCATCCATCCACCCCCTTCCGTCAGTGGGCGCCGGTGAGGGCGCTGCGGTGCCCCGGGCGAGACAGGGCTCCGGTTATGGCCAGGGCGACGGCGGTGCTTGCCGCCCGGGCCGCCTGCTCACGGCGCAGTTGCTGATAATGGCGGCGGGCCTTGATAGCCAAGATGATGCCTTTAAACATGGGCGTACCTCCTGCCGCAGGGAGATTTGCCGAGCTCGCGCTCGACGTCTGCGGCGATCTTCTCCATGAGGGAACGGTAGGTGCAGTCCGGGGCGTGATGGGCCTCGTGCAGGCTGGTGCCGCCGCAGGTGCAGTAATCCCGGATCAGTTTGTCCAGCTCTTGAGACGTTGCCATTGTGATTACTCGTGCCATTGCGCTCCTCCCGTCGGCCGACGCCTCACTGTGCGCGTCCGACTGACTGTGTTTGGCGGCACCGCAGAAAGCCGCAAGGGCTAATCCGGCCGCCAGACCGACGTATAACGTCACGATGGACCACCACCACGCGATCATTGTGCGCTCTCCTTGTGGTGGGGGATGCCGGGAGCGTTCTGCCGCTCGCGCCGGCTGGGACTGCGACGGCGGAATTCCCGGTAAACCCGCTCGCCGCAGGTGATGCAGGCGACCGCCTCCACCCTGCCGGTAAAGATCGAGCGCTCGGGCCGCAATGCCGTGCTGCGGCACTTGGGACAGCGGGGCCGGCCGCTGTCGGTTTGCTGCTGTGCTGTCATGTCACACCTCCTTGTTGTTGAACTTCATGGCCTCGATGGCCGCAATGACTTTCTGCACCTGCCAGCCCCGGAGAAACCGGAAGTGATCGACTCCGACGATCCGCCGCAGGAAACTCCACAGTGCCCGCTCCCGCTCTTCGTCGCCGGACATCCGGGAAACCTCGGCCCACATGGCGGCAATTTTCCGGCACTGGGCACCGCTAGCCATGCCGGGCCGGCCGTCGAGTTCTGACCACCGGGACCGGGGGGCGGAGGCCGGGGACCGGGAAAACCCCTTCCCGTTGAGCGAGTCGAGCAGCTCCTCCGCCTGGCGCCAGGTAAGGTCTTTGCAGCTTCCGACGTGGTAGCGGTCTTGCAGCATCGCGCGGTAGGTATCGTCGTCGAGCCCGAGTTTGCCGATAGTGGCGTGTATGGCCTTGATCTGCCGGGGGGCGATGCCCCCCTTGGCGTACGGTCTGCCTATGGATTTACCCACTCCCGTATTCATGGTCAGATCGCCTCCACAACTTCGGCGGTGACGCGCGCTTCACCCATCTCGTAGGTGAGGTTCATGGCCCGGGCGGTGTGGTTGTTGACGAGCAGCGGATAGGCGTGGCTCACCTTGGTCTTGCCGTCGCGGTCGGTGGCGGTGAGGCGGCGCGAGAGGGCCTCGAAGGCATCATCTGCGAAGATTTCGTCGACGTTTTTGCCGAGCCGCTTGAACTTGGTGACGAGGTAGTCGCGGAGATGCCCGTTCAGCCCCTTGATCTCGGCCACCTGGACGCGGCGGATCACCTCGCGCATGTCGACGTTCTGGGCTTCGTTGAACATGTGCTTGAGCTCGGTCTGACCGATGAGGACGATGCCGAGGAGCTTACGGTAGCCGTCCTCAAGCTCGTAGAAGCGCTTGAGGTATTTCAGGGTCTGGACGTTAAGGTCGTGGGCCTCTTCGATGATGAGGCAGGCGCGGTAGCCGGATTTCGCCCGGTCGAGCAGGAGCCGCTGGACCTGCCGGGTCTTGTCTTCGAGCTTGGCCTTGCACTTCTCGGAGCTGACGTCCTGGATGATGGCGTCACAGATGCTTCCGGCAGAGAGGCGCCCTTTGTCGATCATCTGGGGATAGATGACGAGGACGTCGCCGTCTTTGCGCAACTGCTCGACGATCTTGCGGCGCATGACGGATTTGCCGGAGCCGACTTCGCCGATGACGGCCAGAAAGCCACCGTGGCGGGCGGCATCGAGCATGGCGGCTTCGATGTAGCGGTGCTCGTCGCTCATGTAGATGTCGCCATCCTTTTGGATGTCGTCGATGAAGGGGTTGCGGAACAGTTTGAAGTGCCTGAGTGCTTCCTGCGAGATCATTTCTACCTCCCATTGAATAGTGATTACATCGGGGTTGCCGGGGATGAGAGCCGAGCGTTTCCGGCCGGCGATGCTGCGCTTGCCGTGGTCGGCGGGCTTGTGCTTGCGGCGCTCGTCCCCCAGGGGTGTCCAGATGTCGCCGACGGAGAGCTCGTGGTCGAGCAGCCACTGCAAGGCGGCGGGGTTGGCGCGGATGACGTCCTCGACCGCCGGTTTGAAGCGGTCGATGGTGAGGGGGATATACCCCCGGTTGATGCAGAGGTTGATGGTGGGGCGGGAAATGTCCTGCCCGATGATTTCGGCGACGGCCCGTGCCAGTTCCGCCTGGCTGATGCCGCAGGCGTGGACCAGTCCCTTCAGGGTGATGGGTTCGAACTCCATCTGGTACGCTTTTGCTGTCACGTCACACCTCCAAGTGCATGGTTACAGCGCGTGGCGCTGGGCTTCGTGGGCCTGCCAATCGGCCCCGCTGGTGATGGCTGCAATAACTTCCTCTGCCCTCCGGATGTCGACCGAGTCGCCGAACTCGGCCCGCAACTCCCGGTTGAGGGCGGGGGTGATGGTGGCGCCCACTTCCTGCATTGCACTCCGCAGACGCTTGAGAAACTCCATGAACGGGATCCGCGCCGGTTCGGCCGGGCGGGCGATCTCGATGGGGATACCGCGCTTGGGGATGGTGGCGAGATTGTCCACCTTCTCGGCGAAGCCTTCGAAGGCGTTGAGACCGAAGAAGGGGGTTTCCTTCTTGCGGTTGGGCTCAGAGCTGCCGTAGGCAAGTTCGTCCATGCGCTTGGCGGCCTTCTGTGTGGCGGTTTCGGGCTGGGCCTTGTACTCCTGCCCGATGACGGCGGCGTTAGCGGAGAACCCGCCGAGCTCGGCGGGGAGTTTCTCGATCTCGCGCGCCTCGAAGCGGTTATTCTCATAACCGACGATGACGATCCCCTCGCGCCACTTGTAGAGGTTCTTGATAACGGTCACCTTGGCGCCGTGGGGGATGCCGAGACCGCGCAGGGAGAATTCCTTCCCCTGGAAGGGGATGCGGCCACTGACGACGGTGCGCTCTTCCTCAGGCTTATTGAGGAGGTCGTGGAGCTCGGTGCGGTCGGGGAGTTCGCGCAGCTCTCCGGCCTTGATGTTCAGCCACATGGAGAGCCGCGTGAAGCCGTGGCGGCTGTGTTTCTTGGTGGCGTTGTACCAGAGGCAGAAGCCGAACGCCTTGCGGTTCAAGTCCTCCAGGGAGGTGGCCGGGTCGATCCGCAGCCGCGTCTCGAACCACTCTTCCCAGATGCAGTGGGTGACCTCGACGGAGCCCTGGCGGCGGGAGTTGCCCGGGGTGCCGGCGAGGATGTCGATGCCGAGGCCGTCCCAGAAGGCAAGTCCGAGGGCCTTGGCCTTGGCGCGGGCCCCTCCGTCCATGAGCATGAGGAGCGGGGCGCCGCGGAAGGGGAAACGGCCGTCCCCCTTCGCCTCCCAGGCGCTGCAGACGAAGTCGAACAGGTTCTCGGCGGTCTCGCCTGCGGCCAGGTAGTACTTGACAAAGAAGAAGCCCGAGAAGTGGTCGGTGAGGATGTAGCGCTGCAGCGGGGTCTTGATCTTCTTGAAGTTCTCGACCTTGTTCTTGTAGAACTCGTCCTCGCGCATGACCGACATCCCCCCCTTGTCCAGGTAGTACTGGATGCAGGTGGAGACGTCGACGCAGTGGACGTGGTTGGGATGCAGGCTGCGCATCTCGGTGTGGGGCGTGGGACTGTTCTGGCTGGCGGCGTTCATCTGGTGCTCCCTCAAGAGCCGCTGCATGGTGCCGACCGTGACCTGTCCGCGGGTGATGAAACCGTTGTCGATGCAGAATTCGAGGGCGTTTTCCACCGGGGAGATGGCGCCCTTGTTCTCCCGGCGTGTGACCCGCAGGAATGTGCCTACGGCGTCCATCTGGTCGGGGGTGATAACGCTTTCGCCCTTGTCGCTGCGGGTATTGCGGCCGCTGTCGAAGCCGTGCTTCTTGGCGATGCGCAGCATGTGCTCGTATGTATAGCCGTACTGGCCCTGGTAACGCTTGATGATCGCCCGCCGTTCGGCCGGCCGTGCCTCGCGCAGTTCAAACACCATGTTCCGTTGCCACATATCGCCCTCGCTGGGAGAAAATTGCATTCCACATTTTCATACTGATGAGAACGGACGGAACGGAGTTACCCGGCCTGCTTGAATCCGTTTTCCTCTTCCCATCGGCTGAAATCTTCCAGGAGCTCCGGGTTCATGGCGGGGTCGCCGATCTCGGTGACGACGGTGTCGTAGAGGGCGAGGACCTGCATTTTCAGGTTATGCACGGTACTGATCACCGCGGCACGCATGCGGGGGGTGAGGTCTGCGGGGAATTCGGTGCGGATCTCGGCCGGCTCCAGGGCGATGAGGGAACCCTGGGCCATCTTCTGATAGGCGCCGATTCGCTGGATGAAGGCGTCTTCGTCGTCGGTGAGGCCCTTGGCCTCGGCCTGCTTGGTGAACCGGTCCACCTGCTTCTGCAGCTTGACGATTTCCTTGTGGTTGGCTTCCTGGACGCGGTTGTGGGCCTTCTTCTGGGCGTCGAGCTCCTCTTTCACCCGGGCCTGCTCTTCGATGATCTGCTCGATGGCGGTTTGGAGGTCTTCCCGGTGATCGGGGTCGAGGGGAATGCGCTCGCCGGAGATCTCGACGGCGTCGGCGTCGATGGTGATGGCGCCGTCGTGGGTGAGTTGGCGGAGTTTGCGGAGGTCGCGGTAGCCCAGAGAAAAACTGCCGACCGTCGTCAGAAATTCTTCGCCAAACATGGCAAGATTTATCAGGTCTTCATCTACCTTTTGGCGTGAAAAACCTATGTAATTACAGAACTCTTCCCATGTTCCAATATTGGGAAGGTCCCGGTAGGTCTTGGCGTCCTTGATCTTTTTCAGTTGGACCAAAGTGCCGACCGTCGTCACTTTTTCGATAAAATTGAGGCCCTGAATCCGCCCTATAACCTCGTGGGCTTCGGCGATCCGCCGCTCCCGCTCTTCCTGCTGCTCTTCCTTAATCCGCTCCATATTGCGCTCTTCCTGAGCTACCATCAGTGCGGTCTCGCTGTCGACGTCGCTGCGTTTTCTGTGTGCCATTTATTTCCCCTCCTCAAGTGTCTGGATGTTCTTACTGATCCGGTCCCGCTGCCCCTCCAGGAGCGCCTTCTTCCGCGCCCAGATGGTGGCGGCGCCCATGCCGAGCTCGAACCCGCCGCCCACCTGGCGCACGAAGTTCTTGTCCTGCAGCGTGACGAGGTGACACATGACCGTCGCCGTAGGGAGCTGAACCGCCCGGGCGATGTCCGGCCCGGTGATTGGCTCTTTCTGTGTGGCCAGAAATTCAAGCACCTCTAGTGCCTTCGTGACCGCCTCGATCCGTCTGTAGCTATCTCCCGCCATCGTTAAACCTCCTATTTGATGCCGCGCTTGGCGCGGATCGCCATGATCCTGGCGTCGATCTTCTTCTGCTCCTCCAGCAGCCGGGCGAGCTCCAGGAGGTCTCGATCCTCGGGGTTCACCACGTCGGCGCCCAGGGGATCGACCATCTGCCGCACCGTATCCATCTGCCGGGTGACGTGACAGAATGCCGGGATGATCTCGGCGCGGATCCCGTAGGAGAGATCCGAGCTGGTGTACTTGTCGAGCATGTCCTTGGAAAGGTTCGACTGGGTGAGCCGGCTGATCTCGGCGGCAATGTGATAACGGTTCATCCCGCAGGCGGTAATCGCCCTGGCCAACCCCTGGCGAAAGCCCAAGGAGATGTCGAGCGCCCCCTCGGACAGCCCCGTATCAAAGAGGCCCTGCTGTGCGGACATTGGTCCATCAATCGATCGATTCCGTTTTGACATTGCCGACCCTCGTACCCCGTGGTAAAGTTCATCCCAAATTCGGGATTACGCCGCTTCGGGCAAGTCCGAATCATCCTCGGGCCAGAGTTCCCCGTAGGCAACGCCACACTCCTCGGCGATGGCCTTGCGTATGCGGTACCCCTTGCGCCGGCCGGTGATGACATAGGTGACATAGTTGTCGGTCACCTTCTCCCGTTCGGCGATGTGGGCGACCTTTACCCCGTGCAACATCATGGTTGCGCGAATTTTTCGGTGCTGAGCTTCGGTTATCATGGCGAGGCCCCCTTTTTTTGTGCTCACCTGACAAGATTGTTTCGCGTCAAGATGTAATTACCCTAGCCGAGTATCTTACATATGTCAACTCAAAAAATTACAAATAAAATCTTTTTGGCAGTTATCAGTAGACTTATGCAAGCTCTTGGTCTGACCAAAGAGTACGAGCTTGCGAATTTACTGGGGTTCAAGAAAGATACCTTTGCCGCCAGAAAGAGCCGCGGGGCACTTCCGGTTGACAAAATTAAACTTCTTTGCGCCGATAAATTGATAAATTTCAACTGGGTGATGACCGGCGAAGGGGAGATGCGGGAGACCGTAAAAGAGGAGTTGCTTCCCAGGGCAAAGCATGTGCTCAACTGGGAAACCGTGCGGCCGGAGATGCGGGAGGAACTGAAGCGGATACTCTATTTCCCGGAGATTTGGGAACGGGTGCAAGAAGTGACGCGTTACAGCAAGCCGGAAGATCTGTCCTGGATAGTGACCGCCACTGCCGAGGAAATAAATTCTGCAGAGAACGAATCGATTTTCCCCCTCGCATGGGTGACCGAGATTGCCGATCGGTACAATGTGCTCCTCGACTGGTTGCTGACGGGGAAAGGCCCGATGAGACGGAAATCGAATGACCTAGCCAAGGAGCATGGCCAAATCTATTCACACGTAAATATTCAGAACCTTACCGACCCGATCGAGCTGGCATTTCTGAATGATTGGAGGGAACTCACCGAGGTAGGGAAAATGCGAATTTGGACACTACTGAAGGAAGAAAAAGAGCGGGAAAAGGCGAGATAAATATGCAACAATTGACTTTTTCGCTAGAAGGAATGATTGTTCAGGAGTTCGAGCAAAACCTCGACACCGTGAGTTCCCTTGATGACCCTCACAAAGCGACTCAAATAATTGCGTACCTCGTCCAAAAGCACAACATCAAGTGCATTGAGATTGATGAATACATCAAAAAATTCAAACCACGGTACATTAAAGCCCTCGACGCCGAAATTCAAAGATCATCTGATTTCGCAAGGGCCAAAGGTCGTCAGAAGGATCAACTATTACATAAGCTCAAATTGAAGGCCATAAAAACTCTGGAGATCAACTTAGGGGCGTTCACATATAACTTGTTTTGTCCGGATGCCAACGGCAGGATCGATCCGTGGACAATAGCATATTTAATTTATGGCACCTACTCCCGCAATAAAGCAGTGCTTCGCGAACGAGCGCAACTACTTGATCTCGACCTGCAGGACATCAGGGGCTATGAAATCATAAATAGCGAAAATTGTTGTCCGTGCTGCCAAAAACTAGCAAAAAAACGATACAATAAATATAATTTCCCGGAGTTGCCGTTTCATATCGGCTGCTGCTGCTCGATAGCTCCTGTATTTACGTATTGACCGGGAAATTGCACCAGTGGAGGGGATATGCTTAGAGGGTTTCTATTATTACTGGTGTTCTTGGCGGGTTGTGCGACACCTGCATATAAAATGCAGGAATCGGATCTGGTCTGGGAAGAGAAGGTAATCCAAGCTCCTTATCAAGTGGTTTACAACAGGATCCTCTCCAGTTTTCGTGGCGACGAATATGCCAGAGCTGAAGGATTTATGTATTCCGATAATAAAGAAGCAATAATAGATATTTATCTTCGCAATGACGGCCCATTCAATCTTTCACCTTGGACGATAGGCATCATCAAACTTACTGCCATTTCCGATATAGAAACAAACGTCCGAGCCGGGGTGAACGAAGGAAACCTGTATTTTTCAGGCAAGGGGCATCTGCGGCAGGAGTGGTTGAAGGCTGCAGGCGAATGAGGGGCAATCCCCGCCCCTCAGAAAATCAAAATCACCCCTATCGATCAGGGTCGCCGGCGGCCGATTTTCTCACCTCGCCGCCGCGCGGCCGACGGCATCAAAACCATTTTGATTTTGGGCCGATTTTTCTCCTCATGTAAGCCTTCCGCCAACCATCGCCAACCTCATTATGACATTTTTCCCTCACTTATTATGACATCCCCCTTCAATCCCGCGTCAATAAGAGCAAAAACTCAGGCACGACACGGACTTCCCCGTATTTTCTCTTGCCTGCCGGCCGTTTTCGTGTATGGTAGCTGTTGCACCAATTTCGAC
>JAEHJW020007005.1_pt1 | contig 41529 bp, 56 predicted proteins | sample 9271431 | NCBI WGS metagenome assembly JAEHJW02 | reverse complement strand
CCGGTCGTCCGCCGGATCCTGGGGGCCAACCCCTTCACTGCCGGACTGCTGGCCCGAGCCTTCTACCTGTGCACCAACTACGACTACGGCATCCGGTTGTACGAAACGCTCAAGGCGATGCAGATCTCCAACCGGCACTACTTCTTCAATGATGATGTGTACAACTTTCTCCGGGAAATGAAACACGCTTACGGCGAAGCCGGGGTGGTGCAGCTCGTGGAGTGCGCTCCGGTATTAGACCTATTTGATTCAGTCCGGCTCTATCACCAGCTGAATGAGAAGAACCGGCAGATCGTCCAATCCGGGCAGATCAAACTCAAGGAGCTGCACGACTGGATGGCCTTCAATCACCGACTGCAGACCCACGTCAACGTGAAATTCAAGGTGCCTGAGCACATCGTCCGGCGGCTGTCGATGCAGACGGACCGGTTGAAATTCTTCCTGCCGAAGGAGTCCGTGGAGCTCTTGCAGGCGGGCACCTCGCTGCATAACTGCGTGGCGTCATACGGGCGGGATATGAAGGATAACTCACGTTGGGTAGTCCTGGTGGCCGATGACAAGGGCAAACTGGCCGCCTGCCTGGAAGTCCGCGGCAAGGAAGTGGTTCAGGCCAAGATCGACCGTAACAAGCCGGTCCGGGAAGACCCAAAACTCCACGCCGAAGTGCTCGCCTGGGCCAAGGAAGCAAAACTTGAGATTAAAACTACCGATCTGAAGGTGACCACCGAAGAGACAGTCTCATTGGCAGGCTGAGGAGGGTAATCGTTGAAAGATCCGAACAGGCAAAGCCAACCACCCAAGCTCAAACACGACGGTGCCCTCACCATCGCCACCGGGCGCAGCCGGAAGGAAACCGAGTGGAAGAACCGGGAGATGCTCTGGTCACAGCTCGTGGACAGGCTCTCCCGGACCACCCGGACCGGTGAGACCTTCGAGGAATACAAGAAGATGTCCAAGGCCCAGCAGGGGCAGATCAAGGACGTCGGCGGCTTCGTCGGCGGTACCCTGAAGGGCGGCCGCCGCAAGTCCGACGCCGTGGTCTGGCGTCAGGTGATCACTCTGGACGCCGACTTCGCCAAGGGCGACCTCTGGGCCTCGGTGGAGATAATGCTGGCCTGCGCCTGTGTGATGTACTCCACTCACGCGCACAGTCCGCAGAGCCCGCGCCTGCGCCTGGTGATACCCCTGACCAGGCCGATCACTTCGGATGAATACCCGGCAGTGGCCAGGCGCATCGCCGCGGATCTGGGCATCGACTTCTTCGACGATACGACCTATGAGCCCCGCCGGCTGATGTACTGGCCGTCTACGGCACACGACGGGGAGTACATCTTCAAACACTTGGACGATATGTGGCTGGACCCGGATGAGGCCCTGGCCCGGTACCCGGACTGGCGGGACCCCTCATACTGGCCGGAGTCTTCCCGGGCACAGCAGGCCAGGCAGAAGCTCGCGGACAAGCAAAGCGATCCCCTGGCCAAGCCGGGGGTGGTCGGCGCGTTCTGCCGGACGTACTCGATCCCGGACGTGATCGATACCTTCCTTAGTGATATCTACGGCCCGGCAGGTGAGGGTCGGTACACGTACCTACCCGGAAGCACCGCCGGCGGCCTGGTGCTTTACGACGGAGACAGTTTCGCCTACAGCCACCACGGCACGGATCCGATTAGCGGCAAACTGGTCAACAGCTTTGACCTGGTCCGGCTCCACAAATTCAGGGAGCTGGACGAGAACGTGCAGCAGGGTACACCGACCGTTAAGCTGCCGTCGTACTTGGCCATGCAGGAGTTCGCCCAAAACGACGAGCCGGTGAAGCGGCTGATCATCGAGGAGATGATGAGCCGGGCCCAGGAAGACTTCGGCACGAGCGAAGACTGGACAATCCAGCTGAAGATGAACAAGCGGGGAGAGATCACCGATTCCCTCAGTAACCTGGTCCTGATCCTGAGGCACGACCCGAACCTGCAGGGTGTCGGTTACAACGCCCACCGGGGAGCGATAGTACTGGTCGGGCCGATGCCTTGGCGCAGGCCCGGGCAGTGGAAGGGCCCAGACTGGTCCGATGACGATGATGCCGCGCTCCGGGTGTACCTCGAACGGGTGTATAAGATATGGACGCCGTCCAAGTTACACGATGCCCTGGCAGCCGTGAGCCACGAACGGGCATTCCATCCGGTGCGGGATTACCTTGAAGGCTTGCCGGAGTGGGACGGGATCCCGCGGCTCGCGGAGCTCCTCATCGATTACTTGGGCGCGGAGAACTCTGACTACGTCCGAGCGGTCACCCGGAAAACCTTCACCGCGGCCGTGGCCCGGGTGATGGCACCCGGCTGCAAGTTTGACTATATGCTCGTACTCGTCGGCCGGCAGGGGGTCGGCAAGAGCACCCTGTTTACCAAGCTGGCCGGGAAGTGGTTCAACGATTCGCTCAGTATGGCGGATATGCGGGACAAGGCCGCGGCCGAGAAATTGCAGGGGTACTGGATCCTCGAGATCGGGGAGCTCGCCGGGTTCAAAAAGGCCGAGGTCGAGTCCGTGAAGAGCTTCCTCAGCCGGCAGCGCGACGTCTACAGGCCTTCGTACGGCCGCCGGACCGTAGAGCACCCGCGCCAGTGTATCGTCGTGGGCAGTACCAACAATGATACCGGATTCCTGCGTGATTCAACCGGGAACCGGCGCTTCTGGCCGGTCACCGTGGGCGGCGTCCCGGACGACCGGGCGCCCTGGGTGATGGACGATTACACCGTACAGCAGGTGTGGGCCGAGGCCCTGGATGCCTGGAAGTCCGGGGAGAAACTTTACCTTGAAGGTAAGGTGGCCATCGAGGCCCAGGAGCAGCAGAAGCTCGCCATGGAAGTGGATGAGCGCCTAGGCCTGATCAAGGAATACCTGGAACGGCCGCTGCCGGAGAACTGGGAAGAGATGAGCCTCAGCGATCGTCGGGCGTTTCTGCACGGCGATGACTTCGGGCAACCAGCCACTGGTACTGTGCGGCGTGACCGGGTATGCGTCTCCGAGATCTGGTGTGAGCTGTTCCGGAAGGAACTGGCTACCATCAAACGACATGAGATCGATGAATTCCACGGGCTGATGCGGCAAGTCGACGGTTGGGAGAAGTACGCCGGCAACGCCGACGGAAAAATGAAATTCGGGCTTTACGGAGTGCAAAGAGCATACATCCGGACAGGGTCACGCGGGTTTCCAGAGATGCCGGAAAGCGAAAACGTCGGTTGCCGATACCCCTAGAACCGGTTGCCGAGGTTGCCGATGCCCCTAGGTTGCCGAGGTTGCCGAGGTTGCCGATAGGGGCAGAATTATAGAAAAAGTTGCCGAGGTTGCCGATGGTCGGCAACCGGATTAAGCTTAGGGGCCCAACGGTTTGCGGATTCGTTGCCGAGGTTGCCGAGAGTCTATTAAATAGTACAGAAATAGAAAATATATAAGGCCGTACGCTATACACGCTATATACGCGCATGAGTGTTGGAACTATCGGCAACTCGGCAACCTCGGCAACCGGATGATTTTATGTGAGGAATGTAAGTGATTATGAACGAGGGGCGACTGGAGCGCCGATTCAAAGCGGAAGTTAAAAAGCGGGGCGGTAAGGCACTGAAGTTCACCGTGCCAGGCGTCCGCGGAGTACCGGACCGGATCGTGCTTCTTCCCGGGGCCCGGGCCGTGTTTGTGGAGCTCAAGGCACCAGGGGAGCAGCCGACACCACTGCAGGTGAAGCGAGCGGCGGAATTTCGGGCGATGGGATTCCCGGTGTACTGTGTTGATTCAATACTTGCGATCGACAAGTTTATGGCGGAGGTATTCGGTGCATGATCTTCAAGCCGCACACTTACCAACAGTTTGCAATCCAGCGGATAGTCGAGCAGCCGGCCGTCGGCCTGTTTCTGGACATGGGTATGGGCAAGACCGTCTGTGCCCTAACCGCAGCCGCCGAATTGTTGCACGACCGGTTCGAGGTTAGCCGGGTGCTGGTGATAGCGCCGTTACGGGTGGCGGAAGATACCTGGAGCCGTGAGGCTGAGAAGTGGGAGCACCTGCGGTACCTGACTATCTCGAAGGCGCTGGGCTCTGAGCGGGAGCGCAAGGCGGCCCTAGCTGCCGAGGCCGATATTTACATCATCAACCGTGAGAATGTGGAGTGGTTGGTCAACTATCTAGGGAAGCAGTGGCCGTTTGATATGGTGATCGTAGACGAGTTGAGCAGTTTCAAATCACCGAAGGCCCGGCGGTTCCGGGCCCTGCGTAAAGTACGGCCGTTGATTAACCGGATCGTCGGACTTACCGGCACGCCGGCGCCGAACGGTTTGATCGATCTTTGGTCACAGATCTACCTGCTGGACCAGGGTGAACGGCTGGGGAAAACGGTGGGCGGCTACCGGGAACGGTATTTCAGGGCTGACAAGCGGAACGGGAATATCATTTACAGCTGGGCACCGAAGCCCGGGGCGGAAGCGTCAATCCACGGGAAGATCGCGGATATCTGCATGAGTATGTCGGCTAAGGACTGGCTGGATATGCCTGAACGAATGGACAACATCGTGCCGGTCCGGCTTTCGCCGGAAGCCCGAACCCGGTATGACCAGCTGGAGCGTGATTTGTTGCTTCCCTTGGCCGACGGTGATGTCGTGGCGGACACCGCCGCGGTACTGTCCAACAAGCTTCTACAGCTTGCGAATGGAGCGGTTTACGATGAGCACGGCCGGGCCCAGGAAGTGCACGAGGAAAAGCTGGCTGCATTGGATGAAATCCTGGATACCTGCAACGGAAAACCGGTCTTAGTGTTCTACGCCTACCGGCACGATCTGGCCAGGATACAGGCGTATCTCCAAAAGCGTAACCCTCGGACACTGAACACTTCAAGGGATATTGAGGATTGGAATGCCGGGCGGATCCGGGCGCTGCTGGCGCACCCAGCATCCGCCGGCCACGGGTTAAATCTTCAGACCGGCGGAAACATCATTGTTTGGTTCGGGCTTACCTGGAGCCTGGAGTTGTATCAGCAGGCCAATGCCAGGCTGGACCGGCAGGGACAGCAGCACGGTGTCATAGTACACCACCTGGTGGCCGAAGGGACCGTGGACGAGGACGTGATGAAAGCGATTAAGAACAAGACGGTGGGGCAAGAAGCACTGTTGGCCGCGGTGAAGGCCAGGATTGCCAAGATTGCAGCGTAGGAGGTATCACGGTGAGCGATATGGACACCTTACGGCGGGCAAACGAGCTGGCCAGGGAGCAGATGAACAGGGCCGCGGTTGAGAGTGCGGAGCGGATACGGCAACAAAACATCACCAGCAATCAGGAACGATACGGGTGTCAGGACTGTGCAGCCGCCGAGTGTTATCTGTCGTGTCCGCGTTACTTGGCCCACGCTGAGCCGGAAATCCTATGGGCCTGGTGGGCGAGCACCAACCCATCAAACGTACCGGGCAGAAGTTCAATTAGCCTAACCGGGCCGTTAAAGAAAGGCAGCGGTAGCAAATCAGGGAGAAAGAGGAAAAAACCACCGAAAATATACCAGAACCCGTTCTTAGAGACCTAGGAGCGGGTTGACGGCGTAGACTTGCGGTTGTACCATAGAATTGATTTGTGCGCCCATTTATCAGTTGGGCGCTTTTTCTATGCCCTTTGATGGTGTAAGCCCCGCTGTGAAGCCGCACTCCTCACGGCTGCGGTGAAAAGCGTTTAGGCGGCCTACCGGGTCGAGAGGCCCGGAGCCGCAGGGGCTTAGCAAGGTGAAGCGATGAAGTCCTGGGCAAGAGCATTCTATAGGTCCAAAGCTTGGCGGGATTGCCGGGATGGATACTTCATCTCTAGGCACGGTCTATGTGAACGGTGCGGCGCCGGTGGGAAGATAGTCCACCACACAGTGGAGTTGACACCGAGCAATATCAATGACCCGACGATCACGCTGAACTGGGAGCTCCTTGAGCTCCTGTGCCAGGACTGCCATAACATCGAGCATCACAGTTCAGTGGCGATTGTTGACGGTTTAATCTTTGACGCTGACGGAAACTTGATTGAGAAGTGACTACCCCCCGGTCTGCTAATTAGGCTATATCGCCTAGGGACCGATGAGGGGGCTTTTTTTGACCTCGGAAAGGCGCCCAAGAGGGGGTGTGGTATATGCCGGACGATAACTCGGATTTTACCAAGGACAAGCAGGCCCGGATTAAGCGGGAGTTTAATCGACTTCGCCGGCTGTTGAAGGCGGTTGATAAGGATAAGATCACTGCTGTTGAATCATTGATCCGGAACGCGGCCTTCATGGCCATCACCCTCGAGGACCTGCAGAGTGACATTAACCAGAACGGCGTGATCTCTGAATACCAGAACGGCGAGAACCAGTGGGGCACTAAGAAGAGCCCAGAGGTCGAAGTCTACAACAGCATGATCAAGAACTACGCGGGGGTCTGCAAGCAGATCCTCGATCTTCTACCTGACGACACGCCGACCAAGGCTGATGCGCTGATGGCCTTCCTAAAGAAGGCGAGGAAGTGAATACTAATCACATCCTCGAATACTGGGCGAAGATCCAGGCCGGCGAGATAGCGGCCTGCAACCGGCTGAAGCAGCAGTACAAGAAACTTGTTGACGAGATCCAGAACCCGCGCGACCCGTGGGTTTTTGATTTGGAGAAGGCCACGGCACCTATTGAGTTCATTGAGCGCTTCTGCAAGCACTCGAAGGGCAAGTGGATCGGGCAGCCGGTGCGCCTGGAGCTGTTTCAGAAGGCCAAGATTCAGGCCGTCTACGGCTTCGTCCATAAGGACACCGGCTTGAGGCGGTGCCGTGAAGTCTTTACCCTGGTGGCCCGGAAGAATGGGAAATCGACAGAAAAGGCCGCAACCGGTTTATATATGCTAATCGGTGATGGTGAGGGCGGATCCGAGGTATACAGCCTGGCGACTAAGAAGGACCAGGCCCGGATCGTGTTCACCGAGGCCGTCAACATGGTGGTTCAATCACCGGCACTCTCGAAGCATATCAAGAAGCGCAAAACAGACCTTTACTTCCCGGTGACGTTCTCGAAGTTTGAACCTTTAGCATCCGACTCCAACAGCCTAGACGGACTGAACGTACACAACGGGATTATGGACGAACTCCACGCCATCAAGGACAGGAACTTGTATGACGTAATCAAGCAGGCAACGTCATCCCGGCTACAATGGCTATTGGACATGATCACCACGTCCGGCTTCGTCCGGGAGTGCATATTCGACAGCATTTACAGCTATGCTTGCAACGTCTTGGACGGCATTGTGGAAGATGACCGATTCCTAGCGTTCATCTACGAGCTGGACGACCGCTCCGAGTGGACCGACTTTCGCATGTGGGAGAAGGCCAATCCTGGACTTGGAACGATCAAATCCTATGAGGAGTTGGCGGCGAATGTAGAGCGGGCGAAGAACGACCCTGACTTTCTGCCGACGGTCTTAACCAAGGACTTCAACGTCCGGGACACCGTGGCGGGCACCTGGCTAACCTTCGACGTGATCAACAACGAAGAAACCTTTGACATCGAAGAAATCAGGGACTGTTACGCCATCGGCGGGGTTGACCTGTCCAGCACAACAGACCTGTCCTGCGCGACCCTGCTGGTGATGAAGTCGGGGAACGAAAAGAAGTACGCCCTGCAACACTACTGGCTACCCAAAGAACTAGCCGCGAAGCGGGAGAAAGAGGACAAGATACCGTATCGGAAGTGGGCAGAGCGCGGCTTGTTAACCCTGTGCGAAGGGAACAAGGTGAACTATTCCGACGTGACCGCATGGTTTGTCCGAATGTTCCAGGAATACGGCATCCGACCTTTGTGGATCGGATATGACCCTTGGAACTCTCAATACTGGATCAAGGAAATGCAGGATACCGGCTTTGAGCTAATCGAAGTGCGCCAGGGACAGAAGACCCTTAGCCAGCCGATGAAGGAAATGGGCGCAGACCTGGGGGCGAAGCTGATCAACTACAACAACAACCCGATCCTGAAATGGTGCCTGACCAATACCAGCGTCAAGCGAGACGACAACGACAACATCAGACCGATCAAGGGACAGCACCAGAAGCAGCGCATAGACGGCGCTGTCAGCCTACTCATAGCGTTCGCCGTTTTGTTTAACAGAATGAACGGCTATAAGGCGCTGATATAGGAGAAGGGGTGGTGAGAAATTGGAAAAACGCAACCTGTTTCAGAAGATTTTCGGGGCCCTGAAGCGGGATAAGTATTACTCCCAGTGGCGCGGCCTGGGTCTCTACACGCCGGTCTTTACGCCCTTCGGCCAGAACGCCTACGCCAGCGATATTGTACGCTCCACCTGTCATACAATCGCCTCCAATGCGGCCAAGTTGAAGGCGAAGCACATTCGGCGCGCCAACGGCAAGGTGCAACATGTGGGCGGCCATTTGGAGTATCTGCTGACTGTCCGACCCAATGAGTACATGAACGCCTACGACTTTATCTACAAGGTTGTCACTAATCTGTTGATGCAAAACAATGTGTTCATCTGGGCGCAGATGGATGGTCTCAAGATAATGGGCTTTTATCCGATCCCGCTGAACGGCCTGCTCCTACTTCAAGGCCCGGATAACGAGCTATTTTGTCAGTTCCGGTTCGCCGGTGGACAGATGGTGACTCTGCCCTATGCAGAGTTGATTCATCTGCGGCGGCACTTCAATGAGGATGACATATTCGGCGATTCGAATAGGCTCCCGCTGCTGCCGACTTTGGAACTGATCCATACTACCAACCAGGGAATTATTAACGCGGTCAAGTCTTCGGCGCGGCTCCGGGGACTTTTGAAGTTTACCCAAACGATGATGAAGCCCGAGGACCTGGAGAAGCAGCGGCAGGATTTTGTTAAGAACTATATGACTGTGGAGAACGAAGGCGGCGTTGCGGCCCTGGATGCTAAGGCCGAATATCAGGAATTGAAAAGCGAGCCTAAGCTCATCAACGGCCCACAAATGCAGTTGATTGAGGACAAAGTTTACAGATACTTCAACGTCAGCCGGGCCATAGTGCAGAACGACTACGACGAGGAAAAGTGGAATGCCTTTTATGAGGGCGTTCTTGAGCCTCTGGCAATCCAGATGAGCCTCGAATTCACGTCCAAGCTGTTCACCTCCGGGGAGCAGGGCCGTGGCAAGGAGATCATTTTTGAGGCCAACCGTCTGCAATACGCCAGTGTCGGGAGCAAACTGAACCTGCGGGAAATGGTTGACCGTGGAGCGCTGACGCCGAACGAGTGGCGGGAGGCGTTCAACCTCGGCCCGATTGAAGGCGGAGATAAACCGATCCGCCGGCTGGACACCAGGCCGACCGATGAAGACCCGGATAAGAAAGGGGATGATGACAGTGGCGCAGACGGCAAAACGGGAGATCAGGACGGCGGAACTGAGGGCGATTGAACCGCCCGAGGACAACAACCAAGAAATGGTGGTCGAGGGCCGGGCGATAGTATATGACTCCCCGGCTCTTATCTTTGAGTATGACGGCGTGAAATACTACGAGGTTATTTCCCGTGGTGCGCTGGATGGAGCAGACTTGAAGGATACACCCTTCAAATACAATCACTCCGACAGTGTAATGGTGATGGCTCGAACCCGAAACGGAACCCTAGAGCTAAAGCCTGACAATCAAGGGCTAACGATCCGGGCGAAGCTGGCTAACACTACATCAGGCCGCGATCTATATGAACTGGTTAGACGCAAGGACATTGACAAGATGTCTTTTGCCTTTACTGTTGCCGACGACGGTGAGGACTACGACAAAAAGACGCACACAAGAACCATCACCAAGTTTAAACGAATCTGGGACGTGTCGGCGGTGGATACCCCGGCCTATTCAGATACATCCATCTCAGCAAGGAGTTTCTTCGAGGCGGAGGCCGAGAGGGAGCGCAAGGAACTGGAGAGTGCCGAATTGCGGAGACGGAAGCGACTGTCACTAAGAACATTTTAGCGATTTGAAAGGAGAAGACCAATGAACAGAATCCTAGAAATTGAAGCCCGGATGAAGGAAATCCGGGGATTGCTTGCGGGCGATGACCAGAGCATAGATCTGGACGCCTTGGAAACCGAAATCCGCACTTTGACTGAGGAAAAGGAGAAAATCCAGAAGCGGGCCAAGATGATTGAAGGCATTCAGGCCGGTACAGTGCCGACCACGCCGGTGCCGACTCCCGACCAGAGAGCGGCCACGCTGCCCGATTCCGACCCCGAGAAACTGGTATATGAATGGCGCGGCGGCATTGCTGAGTTCATGCGGACGGTTCTGACCAACCCGCACGACAAGCGTTTGGCTGAATACCGTCAGCAGGCTATGGGCGTGGGCGTCATGGGCGGCTTTGCGGTGCCGACCCAATGGAGCGCGGAGATCCGGCAGTTGAAGCCCCAGGACGCGGTTGTTCGGCCTCGGGCGACTGTCATCCCTCCGGGTGAGCCGCCCGATGCAGCCATTACCTTCCCGGCGCTTGACCAGACTGGTGCCCGAGGCGTTTACTCCGGCGTGACCGTGCAGTGGATCGGCGAGGGCCACGCTAAACCCGAAACCGACTACCGACTGCTTGAAGTTACCCTGTCGCCCAATGAAGTAGCGGCCTACATCCCACTGACGGATAAACTGCTCCGTAACTCGTCCGCCGCGAGCGCGCTGGCTACGACCCTACTCCGCCGAGCGATCATCGCCGCTGAGGACGTGGCTTTCCTGACCGGCAACGGCGCGGGGCAGCCGCTGGGGATCATCAACCACCCGGCGACGATCAACGTGGCGCGTACCGGCTTCCCGTCGGCGATTCCCGGCGACAACTATGTTGACCTGATCACGATGTACTCCCAGGCGATGAAAGATGGTCCGCTGGTCTGGATCTACACCCCGACCCTGCTGCCGGAACTGATGACCATGACCGATGTAAATGGCAACCTGATCTGGACCACCAGCGCCCGCGAAGGTGAGCCGAACCGACTGATGGGCATCCCGGCCATTGAGAATGAGCGGTCGCCGGTCCTGGGCCAGCCCGGAGACCTGCTGCTGTGCAACCTGCAGCACTATCTCATCAAGGACGGCTCCGGAATCTTCGTGGCCGCGTCCGAGCATGTGCGGTTCCTGCAGAATCAGACTGTCATCAAGGCGTTTTTCAACGTGGACGGCCAGCCTTGGTTAACCGCTCCTCTGACTCTGGAGGACGGCGTGACTCAGCGGAGTCCATTCGTGCAGTTGGTCTAACCAACTAGAAAGTTAGGAGAGTGATTCGAGTGAACAAAATCTTGGGCGAACTTGTCAAAATCGACTCCGTGTTTCGCGCCGCCGCAATCGGTGCCGCCGCTGCCGCTCCCGCCGTTACCCCGCTTGTACCGCTGGGCGGCAAAGAGCGCAAGGCCCGGTTTTGCGTGAACATTGCCAGCGCGAACCTTAACAACACCGGGGCGTTTACCGTGGGCATCGTGGATGACACGGTTGCCCTCCCGGCGGCTACCGGTGCCCTGGCGGCCCTGTTTGCCGCAGGCGATACCCTCAAGTACCGGGTTATCGCGGTGGGTGATTTGGTGGCGGGTTGCAGGGCGATGACCCTCAATGTGGGCGGCGCCGGCGCCGGTGATACGGTCGTCTTGAACGGCACGACTTTCACCTTTGCGGCGCTTCCGGCGACCGCTTTTGAGTGGAGCAACCGGAACGAACTGCGGGCGGCTATCAACGCCGCAAACATCGGCATTACCGCGACCGACGGGGCGGCCAACATTGTGAACCTTGCCGTGACGACTTTGGGCGACCGGGTAATCACCTACTCCACCAATGCCGCCGCCCGGATTACCCCGGCCCTGACGATCATCCAGCTTTACGCCCTCCAGATGGAGGTTGACGCTTCCGAGCTGAACGCCGGTGCGACGGGCGTTTATGCCGTGGTGGACTTCACGGCTGGCGTCGGTGCTATTACCGTCCATGGCGATGTTGTGAGAGGCCACGGACGTTATACTCCGGAGCAGGCCGTAGCGTTTTCGCTGTAACTGAATGATCGGGGAGGTGGGGAAACTCGCCTCCCCCTTACTTTAAAAAGGAGTTGAAAAAAATGGTTTGGAATCCTGCTTGGAGGGCTAACCTGCCTTGGGCGGGTGCGGCGAACGCCTTTGCGATCATCAACACCCTGCCTGACGGCGGGGCGCTGACGAGTCTGCTCAATGCCAGCAGGCAATACGGCGACGGTTTTCTGGTGAGCAAGCAGATCACGTATACGGGCGCGGTCAGCTATGCCGCCTTTACCGTGACCGGACTGGTGGCTGTGCAGATTGTCGGCTATCAGACAACTATACTGACTGATCACGTCGATAGCACATCTGTCGGAACCGCAACATCGGCGGGGGGACTAATCGTCGCTACCCCGGCAAACACACTAAGGGCAGCGGGCGTAGGCGCAATATGGGTAGATGCCACGCCCGCGAAGTTTGAATCCGCCCTATTCCCTGCAACCCGTCACCTGATTGGTGCAGGCGAGGACATTGCAGTTGTCGGCACTGCAAACATTACTGGCGGCGTTGTTCTGCTACATTGCTTCTGGAAGCCCATCAGCGCCGATGGTAACCTAGTGGCCGCCTAGAACTGGAGGGGGCCCTATAACCGGCCCCCTTCCTCCACAAAGGAGGTGGGCGTATGTATCTAGCCCGCAAACCGTTCCGATACGGAAACAGAATCTACATGATCGGTGAACCCGTGCCGGTGATGGCGGATGATGTCCGCATGTTGCAAGGACAGGGGAAAATCGGCGGATTGATAAGAGAATCTGCGGTAGTCCGGCCCCCGGAAAAAGCGGTGCCGGAGAAGCCGGAAACCGCCACTATCAAGCCGCCGGAGAAAGCCGTCCGCAAGGTGAGAAAAAAGGACATGGAAGCGGGTGAGTAAATGCTGAACGACATTAAGGCGGCCCTGCGAATCGGTACGGCTGTAACCGCGTTCGACACCGAAATTACCGACCTGATCAACGCGGCCTTGGCCGACTTGGGGCTGTCCGGCGCGGTAGATGAGGCCATTATCACCACCGACCCGCTGATCAGGCGGGCCGTGACCACCTACGTCAAGGCAAATTTCGGCTGGGACAACCCGGACGCTGAGCGACTGGCAAAGGCTTACGACCTGCTGAAAGGGCACATCACCCTTTCGACGGATTACGCCTATTGCGCCGTCACCTTTGAGGTTACGGACGACGTGACCCTTGCCGCGATCAGGATGGCGGAAGTCACCTTTGACGGCGAGACGAAAACCACGGACGCGACCGGGCTAGCGATGTTCCGCCGCCGGACGGCCAGCAATCTGAAGTACAAAGTGACTGCCGACGACTACGAACCGGACGACGACGAGGACAATCTTTTGGACGTGGCGGCCAGCGTAGCCGTGCCAATCGCTCTGACTGCGAGGTGATACCGTGCTTTGGAAGGACGAAATTAAGCTAATCTCCGTGACCTACACCCAGAACGCCATTGGCGACACTATCAGCACTCCAACCGAGCGCACGGTATTCGCCAACAAAAAGAGCGTGAAGCAATCGGAATTTTACCAGGCCGCAGCGGTTGGACTGAAACCGGAACTAATGTTTGAAGTGCGGAGTGCCGAGTACCAAGGCGAAAAGAAACTATCGCACGACAACACCGAGTATCACATCCTACGGACATACAGCAAGAACGGGGAGATCACCGAATTGGTCAGTACGGGGTTGATCAACGGATGAGCAAGGGCAAGATAGTTTACACATCCAACGCAGGACAGGTCAAGGTTTTGATGTCCGAGCTGGAACGGGCCGCGTTCAAGGAAGTCGCCAAATTGATCCGCAAGGATGCCAAGGCCCGTTGTCCGGAGGATAGCGGCAATCTCAAAAAGAACATTGCCACCTGGGTGAAAAAGAAGGGGCCGGAAGGACCACATCTGCAAATCGGTGTTTACGACAAGGCACGGGCGAAGCGGAAGAAACTCGAACACGCCTACTATGCTCACTTCGTTGAGTTCGGCACAAAGAAGATGAGCGCAAAACCTTTCCTACGCCCCTCCGTGCTGGAGAACATTGACCAAATCCGACTAATCCAAGGCAAGTATTTGAAGGAGATCCAAGACGAGAACCGGGCGCGGGGGCTGATTAACGAGGCGGAGGAGGAAGCGAATGATTGAAATAAGGCAAGTCCTTCACCCGTACCTATTGATCCTGCATGCGCGGACGTACTTCCAGCAGGCACCGGACAACGCGGCTATGCCCTATCTTGTGTATAACTTTGTGAACATCTTGGACGATGGGCAAGGTCACCAACTACTGACCTTGGACATTGACGGATGGGATAACGCAGACGACACGACACCGCTAGAGGCGTTGATGTCGCAGATTGAAGTGGGACTAGATAAGCACGTTTTGGTAGGCACGGGGGCTGTCATTGCATTCTACTTGGACAACAAAATCCCGTTGCTTGAGGACGACCAGAAAATCCATCGGCGGAAATACGTTTTCCAGGGACGAATCTTTAAGCGTGGGTAAAGCACTGGTTAATAATTACAAAGGAGTTGACAACGATGAGCAACCTGACTCTCGCACAGATCGAGAACATTGTCATTGATGCAGGCGTGGTCTACATTGACTACGGCGTACCTGCCACCGAAAGGATGCTTGCTCCCACAAGAGGTGGCAATACCTTTGTGGTCGAGCAGGAAATCAAAACCATTGAGCGTGACGGCTCCAGGGGCAAGGAAAAGGGCCTGCGGCGCATTATCACCGAAAACGCCACACTGACCGTGCAACTGCTGAACCTGTCGCAGGCAAACCTCAAGTTGGCCCTGCCGGGTGCCAACTTGTCCGTGGGCGGCGTGATCACAAATGGAGATGGAAGCATCCTGGGTACTGACTATCTGACCAACGTGACCCTGATCGGTGAAACCATGAAGGGCAAAACCAAGGTCATTACCCTCTACAACGCCCTGGCCGATAACGGTCTGACGATGGCAATGACGGCTAAAGAGGAATCTGTGGTTGAATTGCAGTTCTCGGCGCACTACGACCCGACCAACCTGACCAGTCCGATCTACAAGATCGAGGAAGTCCCGCCAGCTGGCACTTTCACCGTAACCTTCACTGTGACCAATATTTCTGGTGGTGCGCCTCTTGAGAATGCCAGTGTGACGTTTTACGGCGCGACCAAGCTGACCAATGTTTCTGGTGTTGCGGCATTTGCTAATGTTGCCGTGGGCATCAACAGGCCGTGGGAAATCGCCAAGGGTGGATTTACTACCCGCTTCGGTTCGGTTGATGTTGATGGCAACGAAGCCGTTGCCGTTGCCTTGACCGCGATTTAGGGGGTCTGATTTGTGAGTATTTCCACTGAAAAAGCCTTTGATCTACTCCCCTTCGTCGTGGATATCATTGAAAAGCTGGACATCCAGGAGCGTGGCAAGAAGATCCTTGAGGACACACAGAAGGCCAACCCGAATCGACCGGCTGAGGAGTTGCAGAAGGAAGTCGGCATAGCGATTATGAAATATATCGCCAAGAATCTGCCGAAGGTCAAGGATGAGTTTTTTCAGCTTGTCGCCATCGCCTCTGATGTGGATGTGAAAACGGCCAAAGCCCGACCGCTTGCAGAGTCTATCCAAACGCTCAAGGATGTATTTCTGGATGCTGAACTGATGGATTTTTTCAGGGCTGCAGTGCGGTAGGCTACGCGGAATCAATCCGACTATTGCACTGCAGCTATGGATTGGAATATGTCCGACGCCAGCCAATCCCGATGGTTAGACGACTACTGATCACGGCTCTGGAGAAGCGCGAAGAGGGCAAGGCCTGGGAGATGTGGCTAGCCCTGTACCCGCATATGACTGTACCGCAGCCGGGAGCAAAGAAGCCGATGCTGAAGTTCCAGCCATTCAGCATATTCCTGGGTAAACTCCGGGGTACGCAAACCGAGAACACCGACCTGACCACAGAGGAAATCATTGCCAAGTTTGAGGATGTACGAAAAAGGCATCAAAAAAAGGCATAAACTCTCCCATACTATGATATATTTGAGTAAGTTAGAATATGTCAGGAAGGGAGGGATATGTTTGTACTGCGAGATGTGCAAACGGGAAGTCGGAACCAAGAAGAACTTTAACTGGAGTATTTTCCTCATCGGCCTGCTCCTGATCGGAGTAGGCGCGGCCTTATATCTACTGTACTATTGGATCTTGGCTCCGAAAGTCTGTGCGATCTGTGGCGGTAAGCGTCTATTGAAGCAGGCACCGGTGCCAACATAAATCAACCAGACAACCAATATGCTTTTGAGCACTCAAATCGAGTGCTCTTTCTTTTGCCCGAAAAGGGGGTGGTTCAAACGGAGATTTTTAAATTATTTGGTAGTATCTGGGTGGACACCGATAAAGCAAACAAAGCCATTGACGACACTGACAAAAAAGGCAAAGGGTTGGGCGACAGGTTAGGTAGCATGATCGGAACCGCTGCTAAGGTGGGGGCCGGTATCGCCGCCGGTGCATCCATTGCCTTCGGAGGCTTGCTTGCCCTAGCCAATAAGACAGCGGCCGCAGCTGACGAGATTGATAAGCTGTCCGAGCGTACTGGGATCAACCGGGAGGAACTACAGCGGTGGAGGTATGCCGCTGGCCAATCCGGGGCCGATGTCGGGAAGCTTGAGGTCGGCATAAAAAAGTTATCCGATGTGATGGACGGTGCCGCGAAGGGTAATAAGGCCAACGTCGCAGCCTTTGAACAACTTGGAATCAGCCTCACTGACACCAGCGGCAAGGTCAAATCCACCGAAGCAGTGTTTACTGATGTAATGGCCGCCTTGGGCGACATGGAACAGGGGGCGGCTCGAAACGCCCTGGGCAATGACCTTTTGGGCAAGTCCTACGTCGAAATGCTACCGCTGTTGAACGCCGGTAGCGAGGGTATGGACGCCCTGAAGAATCGGGCCGATGAGCTGGGCCTCGTGATGTCTGAGGACGCGGTCAAGGCCAATGTTAAATTCGGCGACACAATGGACGACCTCAAGCAATCCTTCGGGGCGGTGTTCATGCACATCTCGAACGCCGTGCTCCCGGTGCTGCAACTATTCATAGATTCGATTTTAAAGAACATGCCCCAGATAAAGGCGATCTTTTCCGCTGTGTTCAGCGTCATCTCCTATCTGATGTCCGGATTTATCGATGGCGTTAAGGTAGTCATCGACTGGCTCAAGCAATGGGGTAACAACAATCAAGAGATTGCCAATGTGGTGCAGGGCTACTTTACTGCTCTGTTTGGTCTCTTAAAAACCCTGTTCGAGGTGTTTGTGGCGGTAGCTACGGCGATCTGGTCGGTCTACGGAGACAGCATCATCTCGGTGGCTAAATTTGTGTGGGATATTGTCGGGACGGTCTTCAAAACCGGTTTTAAGTTAATGACCGACCTTTTCAATATCTTCTCTGCCTTGTTCCGTGGGGATTGGGAAGCTCTTTGGAAAGGAGTTAAAAACTTTTTCACCCACATATGGGAGGGCATGTACGGAGTACTCAAGTCCATCATCAATCTGATGATCCGGGCAATTAATGGGATGGTGGAACGGCTCAATAAATTAGAGTTTGAAATCCCTGATTGGGTGCCTATCCTTGGCGGGATGAAGTGGGGCTTTAACTTGCCTACCATCCCGGAGTTGAGGTTTGGCGGACATCTCCTGGATGACGGTGCGTTTCTGGTTGGTGAGCGTGGTCCGGAAATCCTGTCTGGGATGAAAGGCGCAACCGTGACCCCGCTTTCTAAGACGGGCAACACGACGACTACCATCTATATGACCGTTTATGGCAACTGGGAAGAGATCAGACGGGAATTAGATGCTGCCGGGGTGGTGATTGCATGACCGGCGAACTGCTGATTGCCGGATTCAATAAAAGGGACAATCTGATAAAAAACAGCCTTAGCATCACCGCCGAATTGAACAAGCGGACAACGTGCAGTTTCAGCCTGTGGGGCGGTGCTCCAACGGAAGGGCAGGAAGTCCGCATTGCGGATGGCCCGGAAATCCACTTTGGGGGCATCGTCAAAAAAGTTGTCCTTTTGGAAACTATCGATGATATCAATATCTGGCGAGTGGACTGCCTGGATTATGCTTATCAACTAGACCGCTTATTTGTGGTCGAAGAATATTCGGAGCAAAACGCCGATGACATAGCCCGAGACATTGTCATCAAGTACTGTGCGGGCTTTACGGTGGTCGGCATCCAGTCCGGTGCGCCACAGGTTGAATATCTGTCCTTTGACGATCGGCGACCATCTGACTGTTTAAACGAGCTTGCGGAGTACGTTGGCTGGCGCTGGTACATTGACCACACCAAAGATGTCCACTTTTTCAACCCGCAGGATATTGCCGAATCTGCTCCGATGGTAATTGAGGACGGCGCACATTATTGGCGATTCAGACCGGACATCGACATCACCGGTCTTGCCAATCGGATACGGGTGCGCGGCGGAAGCATGCTGTCCGACCTGTACACGCACGAAATCAAAGCAGACGGCAAGGCGCGAATCTGGATACTGCCGCACAAGCCCAAGCAAATCTCAATGACCGTCAACGCTGTCCCGGTGACGGTGGGCATCGAACACATCCACGAAGAAGGCACACACAACTATTATCTCAACTACCAGGAAAAGTATATCCGGGCGGATGACGCCACCGGGACAATCGCAGACGGTACAACTATAACATTCACCTATAAATGCGACATCCCCGTTATCACCGTCGTCGAGGACTTTGAATCTCAGGCTGCAGTAGCTGCTGTGCAAGGTGGGGATGGTGCCTATGAGTATGTTATCAAAGATGACACTCTTGAAACACTAGGGGCGGCAGAGGCGGCAGGCAACCAATATTTGCGCGAACACGCCAACCCGAAGGTCTCGGGAACTTTTGAAACCGAGGTCGGCGGGTGGAAACCTGGGCAATTAGTCGTAATTAACCTACCTGACCAAGGCATCCAAGGCACTTATATGGTGCAGAGGATTACGGTTCGTAACCTTGACCAAGCCGAGCAAACCTACAACATTCAGTGGGGCGGGCGTCTTTTGGGCATTGCCGATTTTCTCCGCGCACTGGTAGCCAAGGAGCAGAAAAAACGCTTAGCCGAAACGACGCTGCTTTCCAAGTATACCTATGGCCTGGAGCGGGTGGAAGTGTTGGATGAGATGGATGGCACACACAGGCTCCCGCCGTGGATTTGCGGTGATGCTGACGCGATTTGTGGCTTCGTGGTAGCGGCGGAGGTTGAAACCTTCTTTCTCGCGCCATTCTTCCCGGTGGAGATTCGACCGTAAGGAGTGAGTGAAAATGGCTTGGGACCCAACTAAGGATATTCTCAGGAACAACAAGGGCGAACCAGTCCCGCAGGTGTGGGACGATGTGGCACAGACGTTTGTGGTTTACGAGGGCGTGGCGAAGTTAACCACCGGTAGCGCGGTTATCGGCAAGGCACAGGTTCGCAACGCGGCCAACAACGCCGACATTGATCCGCTGGCCGAGGCCACGTTCACCGGGCGTGTTGGCGAAGTCCAGGCATCACCGACAGCGAACACGGTGCTGGCGCGGCTGAAGGACATCAAGGATGGGGTTCCGTTAACGGGAAGCACAGTGCCATCTGCTGTCACCATGCAAAACGCCGCCGCCGCCAACGGCAACGGCACAAACCTGAATGTTTCCGGTATGGGTACGGCTGTGCTTACCGTGTCGGGAACCTTCAATGCAACCGTCAACTTCGAGGCGTCCAATGACGGCGGCACGTCCTGGTATCCCCATTTGGCAACCAAGCTCGGAGATGGCGCGATTGCGGCCACCACACCTACAACCGGACAGTACCGCCTTAACGTGGCTGGAGTTGATCTGGTTCGAGCGCGGATTTCCGGGTATGTCTCTGGCAACGTGACTGTGGTTGGCAAGACATCGGCCATTGTTGCGCCGTCGAAGGCGATTACGCTAACGGGGGCTAAAGTAGATGAAATCCTGAAAAACCAGCAATTCTTGATCAAGCAAAGCGTCCCCCGCGACATCTTCGGAGCAACTTGGGATAAGGGTTCAATTCCCACCCTCACCCGCACTGGCAGCGCGGCTGGCAAAGTAGCGAATGCGGGTGTAGGAATTGCAAGTGTTACCAATGACTTCGATAGTTTACCTATCTGGGGTGAGTTTGAAGAGGTTGTAGACGAACTAGGCAACGTTTTTATCCGCATTCCGAAGGTCTACCTGCGCAAGCTGAACGATACGAGTTTCCGGGGGTTTTATGCTTCCCGACATCAGCACCCTGGCTTTTACCTGCCCTGGTGCTTTTACGACTTCACCAGCGGGCGCGAACTGCCGCATATTGACTATTCAAAATACAAAGCATCCTTGGAGTCCGGCACAAACAAACTTGAGTCCAAGCCGGACAAGTACCCGCTGGTGAACGACACCATTGTCAATTTCCGCACCTTCGCACGCAACAACAACACCGGCGGTCTGTTAGGTTATCAACAGTTGGACATCCACACTTATGACGTACTCCGCACCCTGATGCTGATTGAGTTTGCAACACTTAATATGCAGACTGTGATGCAGGGTTACACAACAGGTCGGCACACCGCGGACGATAAGGCCGTGGCCGCCACCGATCCGGCGGGTAACGTGATTGTGGTTTCCAACGCCACGGGGGCACTTTACCGGGTGGGGCAGGCGATCTCCTGCGGCACGTCTCTGAGCGGAATCCAGCGATTTTACGGCAGGACGATTACGAATATTCAAGCCGACACGCCTGCCGCAGGCCAGACCACCATCACGTTCGACGGCGCGGCGGTGGTGCTGGCGGTTAACGACATTTTGTACAACACCGGATGGAGAAACGGCTTCAGCCGGGGCACTATCGCGGCGTCCAGTGGGTGCATTGTCGCCAACGATGGGAAGTACCCCTGGAGCTATCGCGGCATCGAATCTCCGTTTGGCGATGTCTGGCAATTCGTGGACGGTGTGAACATCAATGAGATGCAAGCTTGGGTAGCGGCGAACGCGGCTGATTACGCAAGCAACGTGTTCGCAAGTCCTTATCGGCAATTGGGGTATGTGAATCACACCGCGGATGGATGGACGACCGCAATGGGCTTCGACCCTGCCAACCCGTTTGCCGAGTTCCCGACAGCAGTGGGCGGCAGCGGTAACACATTTTACAGCGATTACTACTACCCAGCTGCTGGGCAGCGGGTCGCCCTCGTTGGCGGGGGCTGGTTCGATGGTGCGAGTGCGGGTGCCTCGTCCTGGCCCTTGAGCCTTGCCTCGTCGACTGCGTACGTGAACGTCGGTGGCCGGCTTCTTAAAAAGGCTCTTTAGGGGGGCCTGGGGGCGCTAGCCCCCAGGGTTGACTTTAGGGATTTGGGGTGTGGGGTCGCCCGCGTTGGCGGGAGCTGGAGCAGCGGTGCGTCTGCTGGTGCCTCGTACTGGGACTTGCGCAACACGTCGTCGCTCACGGTTGTGAGCCTCGGCGGGCGGCTTATCCGAAAGGCGGTGCAATCATGAAGCCAATAATCTACGCGGAAATCCCCGAGTTCGACCAGGCCGCCCAGGCCATCTTCCAGGCCGAGCCGGTGGATATGGGCGACCATATCTATGTCGGCGTGGTCGTGGTGGACTTGCCGGAGCAGGGCGAGGATTTGGGGAGGAGGTATTGAAATGAAGGCATACAAACAGAAAAACAGGGGTTTGTGGACGTGGGTAGAACGCAAGCATCCTGTTGCGTTTGGCCGCAAACTCCAGGACAGATTTTACACTGGTGCCGAGCTCCGCCTGAGCCTTGCTCCGGGCGAGGGTAAAATGCGCGGGCAAAGAATCGCGCTTTCCTAAACTAACGGGCGGGGAGCCTGATCTTTAACAAACGGGGACGCGAGAGTGCAAGAAGGAGGTGCGGCCATGCGATTGATACAAACAGAGAACATCGGCGTGTCCTGCCTCTGGCGCTGGACGGCGCACGATGCCGAAACCGGAGAGCAACTCTGGCAGACCGACTGGCAGAAAAACAAAATCACGCAAGGCGGCCTGAGCTTCTTGGCCGCTATTTTTGCCAACATGGAGACTAACGAAGTGCCGAAATTCTTGGTGCTGGGCACCGGGACGACCCCGGCACATATCATGGACACCCAGCTAGAGGCTGAGGGCTTCCGCAAGGCCGTCACGGCGCAGTCCAGGGACGCGGGCATGGTCCGGATACGATTCTTCCTGCTGGCGTCCGAGGCTAACGGAACCTGGTCAGAATGGGGCGTCATCATCAAAGGCACGGCGTTGTCCGGCGGGACGCTGTTCAACCGGATCCTGCCGCCGGGGGGGATTTCAAAAGCATCAAATACGGTGCTGACCGTGGAACTGAGACTGACGTTCACCGGAGTTTAAGGGGGTGGGGGTTTGGCAATAAAGGCATTCAAAAACGGCGTGACCGTATTCGACGAAGATGTGATGAACCGGATGATCCGCGTTCCCGAGGAAGCGGTGCTCTACGAAGGCTCGCAGGTGGACGCCAAGACCGGCGCGGGCGTCACGGAAAACAGTCTGGCCGACTACAACTACGCTATACGATTTACGGCAACGGGCACAACGGAAGTCGCCAGGATTGAGTTAAACCTGGACCGTGACAACCTGGGCGCAGACCTGACTATCGAAATCCGCTCTGGCCTGCTTGCGGACGGTTCCAATGACGGCACACTCTTGACGACCATCAAGGTGCCCAAAGAACACCTACCCGACCCTGCGGCCTATCGGAGTATCCCGGTAAACGTGCGCGGCCTGACGTCTGGCAATCAATACTGGATTGTCGCTAAGCGTAACGGTGACGCGGTGAACAAAGTTGACCTCATCAGTGAGGCATCGGCGGACGGTAGTTATCCGGTGTATCGCAGGGCGGCATCCTCTGGAGCGTGGACAACGGGCAGACCCGCGATCCATTTCCGCGTTTACTCCGGACGCACAGGCGAGATGGTACACACGCTCTACGATGGCGGTGGACACGAAACCTATGAGTACACCGGGGATGACCTAACGCGAGTCTACTATTGGTTGCCGCCCTCTGACGACAGTACCACCGGGGGCATCCGGGACATCGAGACGTTGACTTATGACGGCGAATACTACGACAAATCGGAGGTGTCCTGATGCTAGGAATAAACAAGATATTGGCCTATGTGCGCCGCCAGGTGGGATTGCGGACGGACGCGGCCGACGCGACGGGGAGCGCTCTGGCTCGGCTGAAGCATATTACTGACTCTGCGATTCCAAGCGTTCAGAACCCGCGCGGTCTCCAGAAAATTACATATGTCAAACAAGGCGAGTCTTTGAACACCTTCGTCGATACCACTGTACTCAATCTAACTGGCCGCGGCGTTTTGAGACAAATATCTATCTTGAATAATTCGGGCTTTGCTGGGGGGTTAACCTACTGTGAAATAATCGTCGACGGTGTAACATTGTTTCCTAGAAATGGCCAATGGCCATTAGATTCTGGTCAAGTCAGGTACTTTGATCGATTTTTAGACTTGGGTGCGTTAAATGTTTATGCCGAGACGGATATTCCATTTAAATCAAGTCTTCAAGTAATAGTTCCATTCAAAACCGGTTGGTCGAGCGGGGACCCAACCAATACATGGTTTACTGCGACGATGTTTGTTGAAGTTGAATAGCCTTGAGAGGTGAATTAGTATGTATTTTCTTGTGGGCGTTACTGATGGTTTATTAGATCTTGATTATAAACATCTAGTTCACGCTGTACAGGTTAATAGTAATCAAGCAGCGGTACAGCTACGGACAGGTTATGTTGAACGAGCATCTTGGCAGGCAATTACAGAGGGAGAATTTAAATCATATCTCCCTGAAGCTGTTCCCAGTTTACCGTCTTCAGATCTCTTGCAGCAACTTAAAGAGCAGGTCGACTTACTGATGCAAATGCAGCTCGAAAAGGAGGGCATCTTGTGATCCTCGAAAGCTACGTCCAAGCCTTGCTCCGGCTTATAGCCGCCGGGAAGATCACTGTCGAGGAAATTAAAAACGCCGAGTACAAGGCGGAAGTGGTTAATCGGTTGGGTTAGGGCACCGCGCCCGGCGGGGAACCGAGCACGGCCAGGGACGTGACCCCTGTTGCCCGTGTTATGAGTCTATCACATTGTCCAGCGGGGAGGAAGTGAGAGGGTGGAAAAGGATGTCGAGCTGGCGGTCGACTATCTCAGAAATGGCCAAAAAGAACTTGATGGGCGGGTGCGTACCTTGGAAGTAAAAGCGGCGGCGACCGACGAAAAGTTCATTACTGCTTTTAGAATGTTGGACAAGATCGACAAGAACACCACCTGGCTGGTCCGGCTGGTGATGGGTACGCTGATTGTCGGCCTGCTGGCCATGTTGATCAGGGCGGGAGGTGGGTAGCCTGCGCCAAATTGACTTTATCTTTGTCCACCATTCCGCTTCGCCGGATGTTTCTGCTCAGGAAATAGACGGCTGGCATAAGGCGCAAGGGTGGGCGGGGATAGGATACCACTATGTTGTCCGGGCCAGTGGTGAGATTGAACCAGGGAGAACCGAGATCGCAAACGGAGCGCACTGTAAAGGCCTTAATCACAACTCCATAGGGATATGTGTTACAGGCGATTTCACCGAACACAAGCCCACCAATGAGCAAATGGCCTCTCTGGTGGGCTTAATTGTGAGCCTCAAGCGGAAGTACCCAGGAGCGGAAGTGGTGCGCCATTCGGACAAGGCGGCTACGGAATGCCCTGGGCATTTATTCCCTTGGGGAGAACTTCTCAATCTAGTTGGAAGGGGTGGGGATATGTTTTCTGACGTACCCGAAAGCCGATGGTCAGCGGCAACAATCAAACTGGCCGTTGAGCTTGGCATCATGGGTGGGTTTCCTGATGGGACTTTTAAGCCCGCCGAACAGTTTACCCGAGAACAGGCTGCAAGCGCCCTGACAAGGCTCTTCTTCCTGACCCACGAAGAAAGCAAAGTGAACACTGTTATTAGAAACTGCTCCCCTGCTGTCGCCACGGTCTACGCTGGTGGTGGTGGAGGCTCAGGCTTCTTCGTCAGCGACAAACTCTTGGTCACCAATGCCCACGTTGTCAACGGGGTAAATACGGTCACCATAGTGACCGCGCAGGGGAACTTCATTGGTGAGGTTGAACGGCGCGGAATGGTCTGGGATTCCAAAGGCAATATCACCTGGGCCGAGAAGAATGTTGCCGTTGACTTGGCTACCGTCCGTATCACCAAGAAAGCCGACGAAAAAGCAGCGTGGGGTAGTGGCTTCCCTGTCGTGAAGTTTGCCGACACCGAACCAAAAGACGGCGATTTCCTTGTCCTGATTGGCTCACCGTTGCTCATCCAAGGCTGGAAGTCCCTCGGTATCGTATCTAGACAGACTCCTTTCTTTATCAACACGGATGCCGCTATCAACCCCGGTAATTCTGGCGGCGCAGGCTTCAATCTAAGCGGTGAGTTCGTCGGTGTCCCGACCTACAAATACAGCGGCAATGCCGTGGATTCAATGGGCGGGCTGATCCGGTCTGAGGTTGTGCGCCTTTGGCTGGATGGAAGGCACGACCAGATTAAATTCTAAGGAGTGATAAGCAATGCCTAGTGAACTGATTACCCTGGAGAGTCTTTATACCTTAGTTGGAATGGTGACTGCGATCACCCTTGTGGTGAGCTTCTTCAAGCTCCTGCTTAAGGTGAGCGACAACAAAGCCAAGTGGCTGGCCTGGATCACCGGGGTGCTCGTGGTCGGTGTGGTCTACGCTAACCAGGGGTTCTTCGCCGTTTCCGGCCTAACGGCAATAACCACGGTAGGACTGATGTGGATCCTCAACTCAATGCTCGTTACCTTGGTGGCGATGAAAGCCTACGAGGGGGCGATCAAACCGGCCAAGGCATTTTATTATCGGACTCCTGAGCCTGCACAGCCGGACATCGATCAGCCTCATCTACTGAGCCACCGACACCAGGATCGATAGTATTATTCCGCACGGAATAATCACTAACCCTGCCCTCAGCGGCAGGGTTTTTCCTTTTTATGGCGAAAGCACTCAATCATGAAGCTCCAAAATCGCCTCGAAGAGATCCGCTGGGAAATGCGGATCGAGAAAAAAGACCTGGCCGAGCTTATCGGAGTCCGCCCCCAGAAGCTCAGCCTCTGGCTGCATCAGAAGCAGCAGCCCAGCAACTTCTGGATGCTACGCATTGCCCGGGTTCTCGGCCGCCCGGTCGAGGACATCTTTTACCTCTCCGAATAACTCCCTTATCCTTTCCAGTAATTCACTTACCTCAGACAAGCAACATGGCCGATGCCCCCGCATATCTTTTAAGCACGAACAGATAAGCGGGGTGATGACGTTGCGCGAGACCAACGGTCTCGGTGAGGCCTTCCAAATCCTCAGCCATCTGTGGCGCCACCGCAAGAGCATTGCCGGGTACCAGAAGGACATCAGACTCCCCGGCGGGATCGTTCTTTTTGCCGATTACGAGGTGCCAGCCAAGATCCTCGATACCATCGACGCTCTCTTCGGCGATGACCTTAAGCCGATCCTGCTCAAAGCCAACAGGAGCCCGACCGGCTGGTATCTAATCTTCAGTATCCCGGCCGGTGGATCATTTCGCCAGGTTTTGAAATACCAGGACCGGTTCGAAGACTTCACGAACTCCACTGTCATTATCGAGCGGAAGTACGGTCAGCTCCACTTCACTGTCTTCACCACCGAGCTAAAGCCACAATATCCGTACGAATGGGACCCCCGGCCCTGGCTGAATACGGGGATGCTACTGCCGTTCCCGCTTGGCTGGACCGTGACCGGTCTTAAGGTGGTGGACCTGGCCAAGGTTATTGCCTTCATCGTGGCTGGCCTTCAGGGCTCCGGCAAGTCTAACTTCCTGCAGCAAATGGTTTGGAGCTTCCTGCTGGCGGCGCCAGCACCCCGGAGCCCGCGCATCGCCATCATTGACTGCAAGCGCTCGGAGTTCGGGTACCTAAAAGATCATGTCCCTGTTGCTATGGAAGTGCCACACGCCGCGACTCTACTTAAGGCCCTGAACCGGGAACTGAACGTGAGGCTCGGGAAGCTGGAGCGGGCCCGGGTGCGTCGCTGGCAGCAGTACCGGGGGGATGATATGCCCCCGATAATTCTGATCATCGACGAGCTGGGGGAGGTGATCGAGGATGAGTGCATGGATCTGCTCAATCGGCTACTACGGCTCGGCCGGGCCCCGGGCATCCACATCTGCTGTGCTACGCAGCGACCTAGCAGCACGATGTTCAAGAAGTTCGGAGACAGCAAGGCACTTCTGTCCGGCACCCTGGCCTTTAAGGTCCGGGATGATCTCAATAGCCGGATGCTCCTGGATAACGATGCGGCCGCTTTCATCCCGAACAATCCTGGCCGGGCCGTGTGGCAGTGGGGTGTGGAGCAGTGCGAGGTCCAGGTGATGTGCCTGCCTGAGGAGCAGGCCGATGAGCTCCTGGCAGGATTAGGACAGCAAAGGAGTGTTGATGTTGTTGAACGATCGCCAAAGAGGTTACCTGCGCGATAAGCGGATCTTGGAGCTGATCACCCGCTGCCGGTGCCTCAACACCGACCAGGTGCAGTCGCTGATCTTCCCGGGGATGGCCTCCGGCCGGCGCAAGGCTCAGATGCGGCTTAAACGATTGACTGAGCAGGGACGGCTCCAGCGATGGCGCTATGCGCTCGATGAGCCTTTTAGCTACTACGCGGATCCGGATCGGCCAATTGGCCAGATGGAGCACACCGTGTTGCTGAATTGGATGTACGTCTGGCTGATCCAGCGCCTTAAGTCTTGGGAGCAGCTGCACTCGTTTCAGTACGAAATGGACTACGGGATCCTGCGGTGTGATGCCTTCGCCGCGGTCCGAAACAACGTGACCGGGACCTTCCGGTTCGCGTTCCTGGAGCTCGACCGGGCCGAGTCCGGCCACAAGTTCAGGAAGGTTCAGCTGTACAACGATCTGTATGAGTCCGACAACTACGCCGACGATTGGTGGGTTCCTCTGGCCAAACGGTTCCCGCCGATTCTGATGGCCACCACCACGACCAGGCAGAAGGCGAAGATCGAGAAAGCTGTCGAGGCAGAGAACCGTAACGGTCTGGAGTTCCAGGTGTACCTGGTAGAGTCCTTGCGACAGGAGGTGATTTAGTGGGTCAGAGTATTACGGATTTCATCGTAATTGCCGTGGTAGGCCCGTTCTGCGTGATCGCGATGCGGGGGATCTCCAAGTCCTTTTCGAACTATATGCGTTACGCCGTGATTCTGTTGCTGTTCATCTACTTCTTCCAGGTGTTCGGGATCATTCTGGACTGGTTCAGCGGTGTCTGCTACGCGGTGGAAGATGCCTACAACGGATTTATGGCGCTATTGGAGCGGGTGGCTAACTTCAGAATCATTTAAGGAGGGACGGATTGTGAAGGTTATCATTCGAGCTGCCGGAACAGCGGCAGTGCTTTCGATCCTGGTTGTGCCGGCCGAAGCCGCCGGTGGGTTTAGTGATGTGGCCAGACGGACGTTTTCCGGAGAGGCCGCAGTGATTCTGCAGCTTCTCAGCCTGGGCCTGGTGTCGTTCATCGGTGAGAACCTGATGACCGCCTTGGGCCGAGGCAACGTAGCTAGCATGATCAAGGTGGCGTCGGGGATGGTGGCCCTGCTCCTGATCGCATCCTTGGTCTGGAAACTCCTGGCCACAGCCTTGGGGTTTGCGGGGTACTAAAAGGCGTTCGCCGATCCGTTCGTAGATCTGTTCGTAGGTCTATTCGTTAGCCTGGTCGCCTGACCGAACAAGTCAGGCCTTTTCTTTGCACTAAAATCGGGCATTCAGCACGGGAAGGAGAGGGGCTGGGGGGAGAGGGAACGTCTCCCCCGGGCGGTCGGTCGGCGGCCAGCCAACTGATTAATTTGCTAACGATGGACCAAAACCACTGCGCGTCCTCGAACATATACAAAAGGAGGTGTCACCTTTAATCAGGCCATAGATAATCCACACTCTTCCCCAACGCCTTGGCAATCCGCTTAGCGGTGGCAAGGTGAATGCTCTTTCGATCATTGATGATTTTGCTAATATCGCATTGAGGTATTCCGGTTAGCTTCGACAATTCTTCCTGCGTCATTCTTTTTGATAACATGACTTCGCGGAGCCTGTTCATGGGGTGCGGTTTCATCAACATTGTTTAGATTTCCTGCCACAATTCATAGTTGCGAAAAATATATGCGTTCACATATAATGTGAGGACAACACCACAATAGAAAGGGGGCGATTGACGCCTAGAGTTATAGCGAAGATTTGCTAGTACGCTGGGATATTAAAAGGAGGGCACCAATGAATGAGGCAGATGATCAATCGATCACGGCGGTATATCAGATTGCCCGAAAAGATGCAGAGCACACCAGGCGCACAGGGAGTGTCATCCGGTTAGGTCGTACGATAATGGAGCATCTGGAACCACGGCACCGGCACCTGTTTTTGGAGTATGAAAGGCAGACCAGTCTATTGCGCGAGATGTATCTAAAACATGCCCTGGATGTGGGCCGCGAAAGTGCTGTACACACAAGGCGCCGCAAGCGTTGCTGCGAGCTGGTCGTGCCAAACAAAATGCCAAACACTCGCGTCTGATTCACGATTCATTTGTCCAGACATGTTGAATTACTGCGCGTTATGCAACACGGCTTCATATAGTACGGGTGGTCTACGATCCACGGTAACACTAACTTCCGAGCCATGTTGCATGGTGTGCAAACTATTACCTTGGGGTGGTAGAGGCCGCAGGTTCAAGTCCTGTCGCTCCGACCAGTTATTAATAAAGGGTTCTGGGGGTGTCCGGTTTGGTGGCCGAAAAGGCCGAATGCCAAACTAATGCCAAACAGAACTGAAATGTTGAAGCCCGCCTATTCGTTCTGGCGGGCTTCTTCGTTTGCCGTTTCCGGCCGGTGCATCTGCCTGATGTTGTCGTCGATCTCCATCCTTCGGTCAAGGCCCAGGTGCTGGTACACCCTCTTCAACATCTGTATGTCGTGCCCGAGCCGCTGGGCCGCGTACTGGTCCGGTATGCCCCGGGCGTACAGCCAGCTGGCGTGATAGTGCCGCAGATCGTGGAACCGGTGCTTCGGTAGCTTCTTCTCCGTCACGAAGGCGGCCCAGTAGCTGCTCCAGCTATCGGGGCGCATCTCGAAGATCCGGTGGTCAGAGTTGGCGCTGATCGCCACGACTTGACCCTTCTTCTTTTTGGGCTTGCGAAGGGCTTCCAGCAGCCCGAGCAGATACTCCGGCACCACTACCTCACGCAGGCCGTTCTCCGACTTCGGACGCTTGTCCTCGTAATCGTTATCCTCATTGATGCTCCGGGCCTCGTCGATACGCAGGATACCGGTCTTCCAGTCCACGTCGTTCCACCGAAGGGCGAATATCTCACCCCGGCGCAGGCCGCACCAGGCGGCCAGCAGGACTATCGGCTCATCCCGGGTGCCCCTGACGGCGTCGTGGATCTGCGCCATCTCAATGTCATTCGGTACCCGCGGGACATACTTCTCTTCTTTGGGTAGCTTGATGTCCCGGGCGGGTGATTTCGCCTTCAGGGCATCGGCCAGGGCGCTCTTTAATACCGAGGTCATCCGCCGGACACTGGCCTGCGAAACCTCTTTGCTCTTGTCAGCCATAAACTTCTTAATGTGGATCTCGGTGATCTGCTTCAGCTTCAGGCCCTTGAAGTAAGGCTTGAAGTGGTTGTTGATATAGCTCTTGTATGTGGCCCGGGTGGAAGGGGCCAGCGTCGACATGTCCATCCACTTCTGAATCCATTCCGCCAGGCGGATGTTCTCGACCCGGACGAAGCGGCCTTCTTCAATCTCTTGCTCGATCTCCCGGGCAGCGGCCTTGCACGCCTTCTTCGTCTCGCGGGTGACGTACTTGAAGAGCTGCTTGCCGTCGGCGTCGCGGCCAACATAGATGGTGGCCTGGTACGTTCCATTGGGGCGTTTCCTGATGTGGGCCATCTACCTCACCCCCAACAACTCAGGGCTCTCGTAGATGTTTCCAATGACTTCCGGATGCCAGCATATGTCCTTAGTCACCTCAACAATTGGACAATCGCCATAGGCATGCAACGAATCAACGTCAAAGTCCCTGATAGAATTTAACTGGTTGTAAACTACAAACTTCGCGGTTGTGTCGTCATACTCGACACTCCAGACCTCATCCCATCCCCGCCGCTTGGTGATGTTGACTATATCCCCCTCACAAATCTCCTTGCCGTTCCGATCTTTGAGACCGGTGTATTGCATAAGCTCAAACTCATCCATGCTCACAACGCCCCGGTCGACCACAATCTGGAACGGTGATAGCTCGTACTTGTCGCCAACCCTGCAAATATCGTCGTGGTCAGAGTAATACATTTTTTGCGCAACCTTATCCCACGCCCGAAACTTAATCTCCCGCATTTTACCTCACCTCCGACTTAAACATAATCGCCTTGCCGATGATCTTCATAGCCTTCGCTTCGCGCTTGCCGAACACCAGATCCGGATAGCTGGGGTTTTCCGCCCGGAGAATGACGGACCCGTTGACCAGGTACACCCGCTTAAGTGTGGCCTCGTCACCGTCGATGAGCACGGCGGCGATTTCACCATTCTCCACGGCCGGCTGCTGGCGGATGTATACCAGGTCGCCGTCCAGGATCCGGGCCCCGATCATACTGTCACCTTTCACCCGCAGACAGAAGTCCGCGCTTACTGTTTCGGGGATGAACTCGTACCCCTCGATGTATTGGTCAGCGATAATCGGGCTGCCGCAGGCGATGGTGCCGACGATCGGTATCCGCTTTGCCCGCCCTGGGCGGTCGACGAATTTACTTTCCCCGTCCTGGCCCATCAGCCACTTCGGATTAACGCTGTACTTTTCGGCGATGGACTGGATGGTTGGGATCTTTGGTTCAATCTGTCCGGTCAGGTATCGGGATATAGTGGCGTTATTAAGATGTAGGTACTCTCCGAGGGTATAGGTGGTGTCGTTGTTCTCAGTCATCAATTCCGCCAGCCGTCGGCGGAACAGGTCGCGGTCGAAAAACGTCCCCAAAAAGTTTAGCCCCCTACAACGGTCTGAATCTAGGGCTATTATAAACGGTTACCGGAATAAAATGCAACAAGCCCCGTAAAATAAGTTGGGGAAATGTTGCATTTCGTATTGACAGCCTTCTTTTCCGCCGTGTAAGATGGGCCTAGCAGATGTTGCAAAACGCAACAACCATTACCAGGAGGGGTTAGGACGTGCCGAAACATAAGAGAAGGTATCCCGTACTGAATGCACTGAAGGGCCGCATCCGGGAAAAGGAAACCTCGTACCGGGAACTAGCGGAACGGCTTGGGATTGCGGCTAACTCGTTATCTGACAAGCTGAACGGTCATTACCCCTTTACCATAGCTGAAGCTGAAGCCCTAGCCGACCTGCTCGACATCGCACCCAACGACGTGGTCTACTTTTTTATGCCCGCATACTGCAAAACGCAACACGCATAGACCTTTTGTCAGCAGTTCAAGCGGTATCGTCGACTGCCCGGGCTGCACAGAGTGGTCCACCGAAAGGAGGTGTTCAGCGGACCGCAGCCCAGATGAGAAAGGAAGGTGGCGGTATGAAGCAGGGTAAAAGACCGACCCGCAAACAGAAGGCCCTTTTGACCAGGTGCAGACTCAACGCGGATAACTGGCTGATCACGAAGAACCTGCCGGACGAGCTGCACCTTCAACATCGGCTCACCGGACGGGCAAGAGTACTCAAGGGCCGGTTGGTGTGCAACGGTTAAACAGAAACAAAGGAGGACACCCCAGAGATGTACGTCGACATCACCATTAAGATCGTGGGTGACACCGAGAAGGATCCGAAAATGGCGGATGCCGTTTCCCGGCTGTCGTCGATTTTCCCCACCGAGACCCCGGTTGAATCGGAGAAGCCGAAGGCCACAAAACGGGCAAAAGCGCCCGCCGAAACCCCGGAACCTGTCAAGGAAGAACCGAAGCCTGAACCCGAGCCGGAAGTCCAACCGGCCCCCGAGGCCCCTGCTGAGCCGGAAGCTCCGCTTGATCTCACGTTCCACCACAAATTCGTTGCCGCCTCGAGTGGGCGCCAGCATCTTCTCGGTTGCCAGTCCGTAGCCGTTACCCTGGAGCAGGTTCGAGCAAAACTGGCCGACCTCGCCAAGAGTGGCAAGCAGGCCGAGGTTAAGAAGCTCATCACCAAGCACGGCGGTACCAAGCTTACTGATATCCCGGCGGACAAGTACGCCGAACTTCTGGCCGAAGCGGAGGATCTGTAATGGCCGGCCACGCAATCTTGTCTCCGTCCGGGGCGCACCGGTGGATGTCTTGTCCACCGAGCGCCCAGCTGGAGCGCCAGTTCGCGGACGAACACACCGAGTACGCGGCCGAGGGTACGTTCGCCCACGCACTGGCCGAGCTAAGGCTGTCCCGGGCGATCGCCAACAGTGTTCGACCTAGCGTGTACAAGAAGCAGCTGGCCGTACTTAAAGAGAACCAATGGTTCTCCACTGCACTGGAAGAGTTCGTCGAGCAGTACGTCACCCAGGTTTCGGAGATCTTCTTGGCCACCGTGAAAAAGTGTCCCGATACCTTGGTGCTTCTTGAGCAGAAACTCGACTTCAGTGAATGGGTACCCGGCGGCTTCGGCACCGGCGACGTGGTGATCATCAGCGACGACTGCATCGAGGTCATCGACCTGAAATACGGGAAAGGCGTGCCGGTGTCAGCCGAAGGCAACCCGCAGACCAGGCTCTACGGCCTGGGGGCGATTCGCACCTTTGAGATGCTGTTTGACTTTTCGAAAGTTCGGATGACGATCATCCAGCCACGGCTGGACAGCATTTCAACTGAGGAGCTGACCGTGGAAGAACTGCTGACCTGGGCGGATCAGGAGGTTAAGCCCAAGGCCGCCCTGGCCCATGCCGGTGAAGGAGAGTTTTGCGCCGGGGATCACTGCCGGTTCTGCCGGGCCAGAGCCACTTGCCGCGCCCGGGCCGACTTTAACCTGGAGCTGGCCAAGTACGACTTCCAGGAACCGTTCCTGCTGGAGAATGAGGAAATCGCCGATATCCTGACCCGGGCTGAGGAACTGGTCAAGTGGGCCGCAGATGTTAAGGCCCACGCCCTGGACCAGGCCGAGAACCACGGTGTCAAGTATCCCGGCTGGAAGCTCGTCGAAGGCCGTAGCAATCGCAAGTACAGTGACGAGGATGCCGTGGCCAAGGCATTGACCGCCGCCGGATTCTCGGAAGATGCCATCTACACCCGCTCACTGCTGGGGATCACGGCGATGGAGAAGGAAGTCGGCAAGAAGAAGTTCAGTCAACTGCTTGGTGAGCTGATCATCAAGCCTGCCGGTAAACCCACCCTGGTGCCTGAGAGTGACACGCGGCCGGAGATCAACTCCACGGACGCGGCGAAAGCCGATTTCAGTGACTAAGTGAAAACGTGAAAAGGAGAAATGTCCAGTGAACCAGACCCAGACCAAGACCCCTGATACCAAAGTCGTGACCGGTAAGATCCGGATGTCCTACGTCAACGTGTTCGAGCCCCGGGCCATGCCGGATGACCAGGACAAGAAGTACTCCATCTGTGTGCTCATCCCCAAGTCCGACGTGGCCACGCTCCGCAAGATCAAGGCCGCCGTCGACGCCGCCAAGGCCGCCGGGGCCAGCATGTGGGGCGGTAAGATTCCGGGCAACCTCAAACTGCCCCTGCGCGACGGTGACGTGGACAGGCCTGACCAGCCCGAGTACGCGGGCCACTACTTCCTGAACGCCAACTCCAAACAGAAGCCCGGCATCGTCGACAAGAACGTCAATCCGATCCTCGATCAGTCCGAGGTGTACTCCGGCTGCTACGGTCGGGTGAGCCTCAACTTCTTCCCGTTCAACACCAAAGGAAACAAAGGCGTGGGCTGCGGGCTTCAGAACGTGCAAAAGCTCGCTGACGGTGAGCCGCTCGGCGGCCGCTCCAGGGCCGAGGATGACTTCGACCCGGTTGACGACGGCGATGGCGACGACTTCCTCAGCTAAGCGCCGCGTCGTCCAGGTCGTATTCGCCGGCAACTACGAGAGGCGGTACGACTTCTATACGGACCTGGATCTGCAGCTTGGCGACTACGTGGTGTGCGACACCTTCAGAGGGTACAGCGTTGGTAAGGTGGTGAGCGTTCTGGCGCTCACCACCAGCACCAAAGTCGACGTGATCGGCCACGCTGAGCGGATGAGAGACCGGGAAATCGCAGAGATGTTGGAGTGACGACATTGACCATCCTGTCCATCGACATCGAAACTTACAGCAGCGTAGACCTCAAGAAGTGTGGGGTCTACGTCTACACCGAGGCGCAGGACTTCGAGATCCTGCTCTTCGGCTATGCCATTGATGATGGACCGGTACACGTGGTTGACCTGGCCGCCGGCGAGGAGATCCCACTTGTAATCAAGATCGCACTCACCAGCCCGGATGTGATCAAGACCGCTTTCAATGCCGCTTTCGAACGCACCTGTCTAGCTAAACACTTCGGATATCCGATGCCCGCCGAGCAGTGGCGCTGCACCCAAGTCCACGCCCTCACCCTGGGCCTGCCGATCGACCTTGAAGGCGTGGCCAGGGCAATGAAACTGAAACAACAGAAGGATGCCGCGGGCACGGCCCTGATCCGTTATTTCACGATGCCCTGCAAGTCGACCAAGGCCAACGGGCAGCGCACCAGAAACCTGCCGGAACACGCCCCTGAGAAGTGGGCGCAGTTTAAGGAATACTGCCGGCAGGACGTGGTGGTCGAACGCAACATCAGAGAGGCCCTGGAGCGGTTCCCGGTTCTGCCGATCGAGCATAAGCTCTGGTGCCTTGATCAGAAGATCAACAGCACCGGCGTCCGGGTCGACCCCGGCCTGGTCGCCAACGCCATTGAGTGTGACGGCCGGTATCAGGAGCGGTTGATCAACGAAGCTGCCCAACTAACCAACCTGGATAACCCGAAGAGTGTATCCCAGCTCAAGGCCTGGTTACTGGAGGCCGAAGGGCTGGAAGTGGAAAGCCTCAATAAATTGGTCGTGCCGGAGCTCATCAAGCAGACCGACAGCGACACCGTTAAGCGGGTGCTGGAGCTCCGCCAAGAAATGGCCAAAACCTCAGTTAAGAAGTACCAGGCTATGAATCGAGCCCGATGCAGTGACGACCGGATCCGGGGGCTGCTCCAGTTCTACGGGGCCAACCGGACCGGTCGCTGGGCGGGCCGCCTGGTGCAAGTTCAAAACCTACCCCAGAACAAACTACCCGACCTCGACCTGGCCCGGCAGTTACTCATCGCCGGAGATTTCGAAACGCTTGAACTACTTTACGAAAGTGTCCCCGTGGTACTCTCACAGCTCATCCGGACGGCGTTTATCCCGGCTGACTGGCACCGGTTCATCGTGGCCGACTTCAGTGCCATCGAAGCCCGGATCATCGCCTGGTACGCAAACGAGAAGTGGCGGATGGAAGTGTTCAACACCCACGGGAAGATATATGAAGCTTCAGCCTCAGCAATGTTCCACGTCCCGGTTGAAGAGATCACCAAGGGCAACCCGCTCCGGCAGAAGGGGAAGATCGCCGAGCTGGCCCTGGGCTACCAGGGCGGCAAGGGGGCGCTCATCACAATGGGAGCGCTCCGGATGGGCCTCAGTGAAGACGAACTGCCGGAGCTGGTTGCTTCTTGGCGTCGGGCGAACCCAGCCATAGTGCGGTTCTGGTACGACGTCGAGAAGGCGGCGATCATCGCAGTACAGGACAAGACGACCGTACCCTTGCACCACGGTCTGGTTTTCCGTTATGAGTCCGGGATCCTATTCATCAAGTTACCGTCCGGTCGACGGCTGGCGTATGTCCGCGCCCGCTTCGATAAACCAGCGCTCACTTACGAGGGCGCTGAACAGGGGACGAAGCAGTGGAGCCGGGTGAACACTTACGGTGGGAAGCTGGTGGAGAACATCGTGCAGGCCACCGCCCGGGACTGTCTGGCCGAGGCCATGCTCAACGTGGACGCTGCCGGATACCGGGTAGTGATGCACGTACACGACGAAGCGGTTATGGAGATGCCGCACGGTCAGGGCAGCCTGGAAGAGGCCTGCGAGATCATGGGACGGCCCATTAAGTGGGCGCCTGGGCTGCCGATGCGGGCGGACGGTTTTGAGGCCAGTTATTACAAGAAGGACTGATTCGGAGAGGAGCGGTTTTTCAGTGAAGGCATTATCACTCTTGAAGGCGTTACTCGGACCTGGGCCTGGCAGATCGGCAAGCTTCACCAGCTGTCAACACGACTGGAGACAGCAGGGAGCGAAGAAGCACTGCAAACGGTGCGGCTACTACATCCAGGCAAACGGAGCGTTGACCAGCGTGTCGTCCTATCAGCGGGCGCAGCGACGTGGAGAAGTACGAGTAACGGCCGCGCAGAAACGAGCGGCCCTAAGGGGTATCTCCAATGGCTGAGCGCAGACGGTTGGGTAGCGAAGAGATCCGAGCCGCACTTCAGGATCGGCCTCGACGCCGCTGGAACCCCAAGCGCTGCCTGGTGAACATCCTGACTCTGGCCGGGGTCATCGTCCTACTTTGGTTGGTCGTATCAGATCCGTGGTTACGGGGGCTGATCGGCGGAGCGGTGGACTACGAACTGGACAGAGTGAAACAGCCGGTGACACAGCCACCGACCGCCCAGGAAGTACGAGACGTTGCCGGTAGCCTGCCCTTTGACGAAGAAGACTATGCGCTGATCGCGCAAGTGATCCACGCCGAGGCCCGGGGCGAACCATACGAGGGCCAGGTGGCCGTGGCCGCGGTCGTGGTTAACCGAGTAAATGATGAGCGGTTCCCAGCCACGGTACGGGAAGTGGTCACGGAGCCGGGGCAGTTCGTCGTAAGCCGGGGGCAGCCTGTTGATCGACACCTGGAAGCTGCCCAGGCCGCCCTGGCTGGTGAAGATCCGAGTAATGGAGCTCTCTACTTCTACGCGCCGGAGCTATCAACTTGTGACTGGATCCGGACGCGGGAGACCACGGCGGAGATAGGAGGTCATCGGTTTGCAAGGTAAAGGAGGTCATCAGACGATGCTGTTCACATTCGGAACAAAACCTTACACCCTCCGGAAACCCACTGAAGACGAAAAGAGCCGGATCACAGAGGCTAAACAGGTGGCCACCAAGGGGGCCGTCATGACCTTCCTCGCGGACGTCAACGGAAAAGACCACAAGGTTGATTTCAATCCCCTTTACCTTAGAGACGCTCTGGCCACCTTCAAAGGGCAGAAAAGCCTTGAGCTGGGGTTCCTGGAGACTGAGCACGGTCCGCTGATGATCCGTGTCGGTAAAGAACTGTCTCTGACTCTGCCACAGGTGGAACCGAAGAAATAGGTGATCACAAGAAGGTGAGACCGTGAGCCAGGTGATCGAGGTACAGGTTGGTGACGAGGTTGCCGTGGAATGGAAGCGCTCGGCGTACAGCGGTTCGGTGAATACCGCCAAGCACGACCGCGGCACCGTGATCCTGGTGGCCAAAAGGCTGATCCAGATCCGCCACCCGCTGGGCTTCACCTTCAGTGTATCCGCTGGTGACCTGGCTTGCGGTACGAGACTGGTTGTGACCAAACGAAAGGATGAAGAGCCGATGATGAGTGAATTCGAGGCCCTGGACAGACAGGTTGACGAGGGCGTGGAACAGGCTGCGCCGGAACCCGAGTCCGAGGTTACGACGGAAGTTCAGACCGAGGCCTTCAGCGTACCTGAGGGTACCAACTGGCGGGAAGTTATGACCCGCGACAAGTACCTTGAACTGAAAAAGGCCGGGAAGACTGATGGGTGGATGGCCAAGGCCTGCGGCGTCAATGGGCAGACCTTCGCGAAGTGGAAAGAAGAAAACGGATTGAAAGGCGTCAAGCTTAACCCGAACGGCACGCTGTATTTCCCCGAGGAAGAGCCGGTATTAGGGGGAACCTTTACGCCGCCGGCCCGGGTAGAACCGTCCCAACCTCACAGTGACTGCGGGAACCCCTGCGGAGAGGCCTGCAAGTGCCATCCGGTCAAGTCTGATGTTGAGACCTTAAGTTTTGTTCAAGCTTCCGTGCTGGTCGCCGACCTGGAAGATGAAATCGAGTGCTGCAATCAGCTGATAGAGTCCTCGACCCTGACGAAGCGGGTATTTGAGGTTGTGGCTAAGCTCCTTGACGAGAGCCTGGCTCGGCTGGACCGGATCAAAGCTGCAAGGGTGGTGTTCTAGGTGCCTGAGTGCTACGCCTGCACTAACCCCGTGGCCAAGCCCCGGGACATCGCCGGAACCAACTACGACCTGTGTGACTCCTGCTGGGGCACCCACACTCGGCAAAACGCCCGGGCCGTGTCGGAAGGCCGCCGCCAGGTGGTGGAGCTGAGGATCGTTAAGCTGATCCGGAAGGTGGGGTAAAACGTGACCACGGGGGATTGGGTGAGTTTCGCGGTCGTGGTGCTCTTCGGCGTGGGAACGATCGCCGCCCTGGCCGCGACAGCGTACCAGGAGAGGCGGGTCCAAATGGTTTGCGGGAACTGCAGCCATCTGAGGCACCGCCCACAGCATATCCGGTGCGGCCTTACCGGATCGACAGTGAATCAACAGGACGCGGGTTGTTTCTTCTGGGATCAAGCAAAGGAGGTTAAGTAGTTGGATAAGGTTTATTCACCGGAACGGTTCAAGAACCTGGTTAAAGAGTTCCTCGATAAGGAAGGCACGATCCTCAACTGGAAGGGAACCGAGTACACGAGCGGGGTTGACCGGCTACAGAATTTCAGGGAGATCGCCGCGTTTCTTGATATGGAACCCGCGGACGTGGCCCTGATGTATATGCTAAAACACGTCCAGGGCATCAAGAAGCAGATCCAGGAGCGCCGCTTTGTCTGGGCCTGGGAAGGCGAGAGTGGTGAGGGCTTAAAACAGCGGTTCGCGGACGTAAGGAATTATCTGCTCCTGCTGGCCGCTTGTCTGGATGAGATGGTGGATGAATCAGAAAGGAGGGAAGTTCAGTGAGCTTTGACAATGTTATCAGTTCGATGAACCAACAGACCAGGGTAATCAAAGACCTCAAGGAGCTGCTCGCCCACAACGACAAACAGACCGACCCCGGGCATTCGGTGCCCACAGAAGATGTCGAGCTGCTCCGGACTTACGTGGAGACGATGGAAACTGCAGTCAATACGGCCAAGGCCTTGGCTCAGCATTATAAGGGTGGCCCGGCACCGAAACCGGCGGAGAACAAGCCGGAAACGACCGCGCCTGCAAAGCCGGAGCCTCCGGCAGCTGAAGCAAAGGAAGCGCCGAAGACCGAAAAGCCGAAGCGGAAACGCAACGCAGCGAAGGCCCAGGAAGCGCCCGCGGCCGAAGCGCCGGTTCCGGAAGAGCCGGTCACCCAGAAGCCCGAAGACGAATTTGATTTCCTTGGTTAGGGGGTGGGCCTAGTGCTCGCAGCCGAAGTGATTATCCCGCAGATGTTCACGGCGTATGCCGAGGACCTGGGCTATCTGAAGACAAACGGTCTGCACCACTTTCAGTATCTGTGCGACGCCTGCGGCCAGCATTTCTCAGCTGCCTGGGGGCGGAAACCCAACTCAATGCGTTGGTATGAGAAGGGGGACACTTTCTACTGCCCCCACTGCAATTTCAAACACGATGAGCACGTCGTCCGCACTGATCGGAATGTTTTGATACCAAAAGAGGCCCGTTTACGAGTAAAAATCTATCAAAAAGCCGTCGATTTTGAGGTTTACTGCCAGACGGTACAATTCCGGGATGTTCTCCACACGTTTGATGTGAAGTACAAGGAAACCTGGCGTTTCGACGTTGCCACTCAGACCGTGACCCTGCGGCGCTACGAGAACAATCAGAAGATCGAGACCTTGGAGGTCGGGAACCCGTTTGTGCTCCAGGCCCTGAACCAGAGTATCCTCGGCTTCTTCCAATCGTATAGCCTGGGTACGGCCAACCACCGGCCGGAGCTGGTAAAGCTTCTGAAGGTGCTCCGGCACGCGGTGCGTGAGAAGCTGGAGAAGAAACTCGGCCATACCGTGGCCCCGATGCACACCAGTTCGGGGCAGTGGTACGGCTGTTTCCTGACGCCTCTCTTCAACCTGGCCTACCGGTTCACGTTGCCGGACGCCCCGAACCTGCCGGTCGTGTACCGGGAAGCCCAGGGAGACATTGAAAAGTACTGGCGGCAGCATGGTATTGTCACCGGCCAGGAGCGCTGGTTGATGGACGTGGTTATCGGGCACACCAAGAGTCAGGTTGATTTTCTGACGGCGTTGGCGAAAGCATACTCCTTACCGAACAAGCCGGTCGTCCGCCGGATCCTGGGGGCCAACCCCTTCACTGCCGGACTGCTGGCCCGAGCCTTCTACCTGTGCACCAACTACGACTACGGCATCCGGTTGTACGAAACGCTCAAGGCGATGCAGATCT
>JAEHJW020000289.1_pt1 | contig 41549 bp, 59 predicted proteins | sample 9271431 | NCBI WGS metagenome assembly JAEHJW02 | reverse complement strand
GCGTGGTGCCGACCTGTATGGTGCCGACCTGTATGGTGCCAACCTGTATGGTGCCAACCTGTATGGTGCCAACCTGTATGGTGCCAACCTGCGTGGTGCCAACCTGTATGGTGCCAACCTGTATGGTGCCAACCTGCGTGGTGCCAACCTGTATGGTGCCAACCTGCGTGGTGCCAACCTGTATGGTGCCAAAAATTCTGACTATGCCACAGCTTTAATAGTTGTAGCCCCAGAAGGCTCAATTATCGGCTGGAAGATGGCGCGTAATGAGGATGATGAGAAAATTATCGTTAAACTTTGTATTCCTGAAGATGCCAAGCGTTCTAATGCTACAGGACGTAAGTGCCGCGCTGAGTATGCAGAAGTCCTAGGAGCTTATCCAGTTGGTAAAAAGCGAGCCTTAGCTAAAAATACAGTCATTCATAGTGATTACGACAGTAATTTTACCTATAAAGTTGGCGAGACTATCAAACCCTCTAAAGAGTTTAATGCTGACCGTTGGGAAGAATGTGCTAGCGGTATTCACTTCTTCATCACACGCTTAGAAGCGGAGAACTACTAATGATTGATTCACTAGCGCCTAACCAGATTTTTGTGTTCGGTTCAAACCTCGCCGGTAATCATGCTGGTGGGGCTGCTAAACAAGCATTTGAGCAATTCGGGGCAGTTATGGGGGTTGGTGTTGGTCTACGAGGACAATCTTACGCGATTCCCACTATGGGCGGTAAAGCACAAATGTGGAGCTACATAGACCAGTTCTTAGACTTCTCAAGGCACTATCCAGAATATGAGTTCTTACTAACCCCAATCGGTACTGGCATTGCGGGCTATAGTTTAGAAGAGATTGCACCTTTATTTGCAGATGTACCAAGTAACGTAACTAAATTATGGAAGAAATAAATCATGAAAGATAACCTAACCCTAAGTAACTACGCCACTAGTGAAGAAACCGAGCAAGCCGCTAAGGACTACGAGGCAGAGTATCTGCTATGCCTTGGAGTAAAGGGGTAAGGTGATGACCGACTTCTTTAGATTTATCGGTAAGGACGGTAGCATGGGCTTTACAAAGAGTAAGATATACCTACTGACAATCACTGACTGGAATCATCAGGGTGAAACAAAGCTGACCGTTACACAGTCGATACCCCATGTGATGGAGTTTGCGGAGGTTTGCCCTTACGACAGCCCTGAAGCATTCTTTGAAAATTGGGAGCGAGTCTAATGTCTAACTCAATCCCACAAGACACACCAGCTAATACAGACAAACTAATAGCTAAATGGAAAGAAGTTGCCTTTGCGATTGCTGGACGTGAAGTTGAGCCAGATGAGCGGATGATTAACTTTATCGCTACCCAAGTTCGTCTCGGTAAGATTGAAGAGCTAAAAAGCCTAGTTAATATTTACGATGGTCAAGTAAGAAGTGCAGTCATGCTCGACCTTAGAGAGCGGATTGAAGCATTAGAACAGGAGGCACAAAATGAACGAACAACCCAATAAGTACTGTAGTAGTTGCGGTGGTGTATTACGTGCAGAATTATTTGCCACTACTGTTGATAGTAAGTACAATACCGTACCGCACTACATGTATGGTCATACCTGCCCAAAAGCACTATCTGACTATGGTGAATCGGTCGATAAGGTGCAGCGGGATATGAGCTTAAATAGTGACCAAAAGGCTAATAAAATTGCCCAACTTGGTTATCAAAATGCCTGGAGGAGTGCAAAATGAACGATAAGACCATAGACGTCATGATAGAAATTGCGCATAGGATGCACGAAAGTCTCGACTATTGGGAAGCCGCCCTCCTCACCCTCTTTGAAGCCTATAGGGATGAGGTGATAGACGACTATGAAGTAGAAAAATTTATGGAAACTACTCCTCGGAGTTCGATGATATGGCTCTGATGGTACTTACAAACCTACTTAATTCATCTTGTAGCAAAGAGGCACTTGCTCACGAAATGTTTAGAGAAATGCTTTGTACGAAAGGTCTTTGTGATTACGGCACAAGCCCAAGGGTATGCTTTCCAACTCAGCAATTTAAAAAACTATTGCCACAACTCATAGAAAAGTGGAAAGCATACTACAAATTGCAATGGGAGGACAGTCATGTTTCCTAGCTATACAGACGATGTAATGAGTGAGGAAGAACCAAAAAAGTAGTATATTATAACCAGTACCTTAACAAGTTGAATAGTTGCATGGACATATAAGTGGTGGAATAGGTAGACGCCTGCGGATATTGGTGTGAAAACGGGACCTATATGGTGAACGGTTGGAAATAGCCCTTTATCTGTGACCAGTTGCAGGGTGACTTCCTGCCGCCATCTCAGCCCACTCATTTTTGTAGGCCATTGCTTTTTTAGAAGTAAGATAAATCTGTGCCTTATAAGTTGCGGCAATTTCTCTAGGGATAACCCAGAAGTCATTGCTATCACAATCTACTGCTATCAGATAGTCATATCCATTGTCAGAGTATTTACCCGCAACAGAACCTTTAACGCCCGAATGCTTTACGAGTATACGACGGGTTTCAACACACAGCACTTCTGTACCATGGTTATTTGTCTTGTATGCTCGTTTTACTTGCACTCGGTATAGCTTACCTGTGTCTACGATTAAATCGTATTCACTGCTGTGAGAGATTGGAAAGCTTACAACAAACCCATTCTTCACTGCTTTAGTAGCTACAATTAGCTCTGCTTCTGAACCTCTGGCAATAGTATTTCTCATACTTCTATTATAGCAAGGTTATCTACCTTGTAATAGTCTGAGATGGCGGCAGAGAAGTCCTAGGACTATACGAGTAACAAAGCCTCTAACATTGGGGATGGATTAACCCCTCTCGTCAAATCCCTGCCTTATATGTTCAACAGCTAGATTAAAGGACAGCCTATGCGTGAGCTATGGCGGCGTGCGGCTTTCGAGCCAAACTTGGACTAAGGTCAGGTTAATCTAGCTACCATGTGACTATTCAACTGTTCAGTGAAACTAAAAGTGGAGGATAACCAATGTAAATACCAAAATTAAACATTGCGTAAAATCAACTATAAATAAGGATAAGGACACGAAAATTATGACCAGAACAATGATTACACGAAATATATATAAATCAGTGCGTGATTATGCAAACAACTACCCAGGCCTCACCCAACGTGAAGTCGCCGCTGTTTTTAACATCAGTAAAGCCTCGGTTAGTCGCATCATAAATTGTAAGACCTATAAAGGCTACAAACAGGCTGGATTAAATCACTGGATAACTGGTAGTAGGAACCTAGCAACTTCGATAACTACAACACCTAACATTAAATATGTCATTACTACCAAACAGACTAAAAAAACTACTCTTGAAGATATCCATAAAGATGTTCTAATTATTAAAGACCTCTTAGCTAATGCTCATACCTATAATATTGATGATATCCCTCGCCCAGCCCGCAACTTGTTTGGCTTTTTTAGGAGGGACAAGTAATGGCTGGTACCAAAACTGGTGGCATCAAGGCTCGTAATACTATGCTATCAAAAGACCCTGACTTTTACCGGCGGATTGGGGCCGAGGGTGGCCGCAATGGTCACACTGGTGGCTTCTATGACAGTCCGGAGCGAGCTAGATTAGCTGGCGCTAAAGGTGGCCGAAAGAGCCGTCGAGTCGTTAAAAAAGTTAATGAAACTGTAGAAGAATACAATGCTCGTGCCGCAGCCATCCGCCAACAAGTCACCGCTTAGATGGCTAGCAGTTATCACAGTATGTCTTAGCGCGACATACTGTGAGTTTGCCTGGGCTTTAATCTGGAGTTGGAAGTTATGAGGCTCGCTGCTGAAGCTGTCCCGCTTGAAGCCGCTGAACAAATGGCGGTCGTAGAGTGGGCGGAGCTAAACGGTTTGCGCCTAACCTCCATTCCTAATGCAACCTACACCACGAGCTGGAATCAAAAGCACAAGAACCATCGCGAGGGCTTACGAGCTGGCTTTCCGGACTTAATCGTCCTGATTATGCCCGACCAAGCTAAAGATGGCCTAGGACACCTCCTGTGCGTTGAAATGAAGCGCGTTAAGGGCGGTGTAGTCTCGCAGGTGCAGAAAGACTGGGCAATGGCCTTAAATGGCCTTAAATCGCCTAATATCGAGGCAGTTGTGGCACATGGGGCTGACGAAGCAATTGAGTATTTAGCTAGTTTTCTAAAACAGCAAACTGCTCACCCTTTTTAAGCTGATATAATAGTAATTGGTATGGGGGCAAATCTTTTAAGATTTGGATTCGTGTCCTTGCCCCTCATACCACCTAGAAAGAAGATAAGATGAAACTATTGATATTACTAGACAACCAACAAAAAAAAGAGTCCATTTTGCATGGACCTTTTTTTATTGAAACACCTATAAAGTAGGCGTCGTGACGGCTGGCTTAGCCGGTGCATTCGGTATCTTGTAAATACCCCAACCACCAAGGAATAGCACAATAGTATTCCATAATTCTGGTGGTACGGTGTAAAAATAAGGTACAAAGGTTAGACCAGCCGTAAAAACGAACGTCCAGAACTTGCGTGACTGGGTGTAGTGGAATAACGAACCAAAGACGCTCATCTTAAGCGCGTCCGGCGCGACCACCAGATTCTAGTGGGTGGACTTTACCAAGTAAACTTTTTTTAGTTTCACCAAGTTTTGGTTGGCCAGATTTAGCACCAGCTCGAGCGCCACCGTGTGGGTGAGGCTTAGCTGAAGCACCCATAGCGTGCAAAGCTTCTTTACTGTAGCCTGAGACAGCTGGGACAGTTTTCATTGCCTTGCCAGCTTTAGGGGTAGTGCCACCAGTTAGGTTGACAGCATCACGGGCGCCACTTGGGGCAGCCGCTTGTGACCATGAATGTAAGTGTTGTAGGCTCATTGTATAACTCCTATACGTTTGCCCCACCGGTTTCGGTGAGTGCGTTAGCGGTTGGTAATTTTTGGGTAGCAGTCGTTGAAGCAACGACTTGTAGTTCAGCGTAAATGACTTTTTGTTCAAGTACGCTGTCATTCGGTACAAGCGTGGCGTCAATGTTGACAGCGGCGGCTCGGAGTTCTAGTGACTTTCTTGATGACATTTTTTAATTCCTATTTTTTTGTGTTATATTTTGTAACCTATTAAAAATTGTAACACCTTTTTAATAAAAGCAACAAGCCAATTATCTGGCTTCGGGGTGGAGGCAATTACAGTGATTGGGGCTGGCGTTGGCTCGGGCGTGACAACAGGGGTCGGTGGGTCAACTGGAGCTGGGGTCGGCTCAGGAGTTGGTACAACAACAGGCGTTAGGTTGGGCGTGACGACTGGTGTAGGGGTTGGTACTGGAGCAGGAGCAGCTACACGGGGACGCGCAAAGGCTCGCCAAGCGGTGGCATCACCGTAAAAGACACTTAAATCAAGATTGCCACCATAGCCATCGAGCCGCCCAGTTGAGGTCCATTGCCACATAGCGTAAGCTTGTGGCCAGTTGACATCGGGTAGTGGACCAGCGTTAGACATGTCGTAATTGTAATCAGGCGCCATATCCCAATAGCGAGCAACCCATAGGGCATAATCGTTCCAGATGGGCGACCAGTCAACACCATTAGCCGTGGCCAGTGACATGTAAATCAACGGCCGTACACCAGTTAAGTTAGTTACATGGTCGAGCCATTGTTTAGCCCAGGCAACATTGGTATTAGTTTCATAATCAAGGGCTAGGACAGCTTCACCAATGTAGCCTTTAATGTTATTAACAAAGAACTCTGCCTCAGCAATCGGGTCATTTTCAGGGTGGCCGTAGTGGTACACACCAACTAACTTACCAGCCGCCTTAGCTTCTTGGTAGCTCGGGTTACAATCGGGGTTGACGTAACCAGTCCCCTCCGTGGCTTTTTCGACGATAAAATCAGCGCTAATAGTCGCGTCAGGGACGCCCAGGTTGTTACTTGATGCGTCAAAGCCTCGTAATGTCATGTTGTTTCTCCTTTTAATTATTTTTTGAACAAACTGATGATATAAACCACAGCTACCACCATACTGGCAATTGTAGCAAGGATGGTATAAATGTTAGCAATTGTGACACTGCTACCCTTTTTACTCGATGTTAGGCCCTTAACGTCATACTCCACATCCCTAATTCGCTTCTCGTGGTCAGACAAGGAATTGACACTTGTTGCATTAAATGTGTTGATATTGTAATTTAAGTTACGCAAATCAGCACTAAGTTCGATGAGTAGGTCGTGGTCAGTCTTGCCAGAATTGAGGGAGGGTTGTGTCGTGTCCATGGGTTTGTCCTTTTTTGTTTTTATATTAACTGCATCAGTAACGGCCCGATGCCAGCCACCGCCTTGGTTTTAAATGTCTGGGTACCGCTACTGGTAGAGTCACCGTTATTATTCCAAAGGTTTGAGGTATATTCATAAACTTTACCCGGTTTTAAGCCAGTTACGCTCCAGTAGTTATAGCCGCCAACATCGGCCTGTTGTCCAAGTGATATCCATGTGCCTGAGCCTTGCAAACGATAAAACATTTCAAAGGTACAACTCGTACCATGTCCTAAACTTGATAACTCCGCCCCAAGACGGGCTGATGTTGGCTTAATGGTATCAGCTGTAATCGCTAAAAACGTTGGGGCTAGGGGAATACGCGGTAGTGTCCAGTTAGCGCCACGCCGCGTCATCGAGGTGGCTGGCTGGTTGACATAGTATTCCATGTAGACCGTTAGGTTACCGTTGGCATCGTGGCCCTGGTTACCGCTCCAAGATGAAATGGTCGTTTCGGTCGCTCCAATCGTACCTGAACCCCAGTTGTTATTAACAGCTAAGACACCACCGACCCACTGTTGACCGTTAAAAATACCAGTTTCAGTGTAGCCGCCGGTGTGATAGACGCTCACCCATGCGCTAAGATTAGAGTAATTACCAGCCACATTTTGACTATTTAAATTGATGTTTAAAATATCATGGGTATTACTATCACCCACCCAGCCTTGGTTAGGATTATTATTGATTAACTGAGTCACGGGTTAGGCCTCCGTGTTGATTGATAGTATTTGCCACTTGGTTACGGTCGCATTATACCTAATACCTAATGTATACCACTTACCGGCAACTGTTGCAGTTAAGGTATCAAGGCCACTAATATTAGAATATAAAGTATCATAGGTGATAGTTTGGCTCGTGCCATTATCTTTTATCAAGATGATAATGATGTCGCCATCATACGGAGCGCCAGTTGGGTTGGCTATTGTTAAGGCACTAGCTTGGGCAGTCAAGACATACTGGTTGTAACTATTGATATTAGGTGCCAAAGATGTTGCTGTAGCCGCACTGTTTATAAGTGGCTTAACCCGAAGATTGGTTGCAGTTTGGCCAGTTGTTAGAGAGGCAGTAGTGGCTGCTGAGGTAATTGAGTTTACGGTTGCCGTGTTAAGTGTACCATTTTGATTAGCATGGACTAAAATACCTTTTTGCAGTAAAGCCCAGTCCGTTGCTGTCGTGTAATCGACTATCGTCACACCGCCTGAGTGAGGTTGATTAGTTCCCTCAGTCCATTGAACAGATGATACAGCCGTAGCACCGCCCGAGACTACACCAGTAAAGACTTGCTTAGCGGTGGCGCTAGCTGGCTCGATAACGAAACCGACAACATCGCCGTCGGCATAGTTAGTTGATAGTCCGGTAATTGGTACGCTGGTCGCTCCGGACGCGATTGAGCTAGTTAGTGTCAGTGCAGCTGAGGCTTCGACTGCTTTGGTGAAGTAACTGGTTGCTCCTGTAATATTTGCCATGTTTGTTTTATCCTATTTTCTTTTATAGTAATACATTTATTGATTTGCAACAAGCCAATTATACGGCATTGATGCGCCAGTAACCTGGGTAGCCCGCTTCGGTTAGGGTACCGTGCATTTCCAGTAGCCTAATCTGCCAAGCAGCATTAACTGAAAATGATGTAACGTGGAATTGATAGTTATTAAGTTCCTTATTAACTACAAAGTAACGCTTGGCACTGACCTCGGCATAGGTTGAGGCGGCTGATTGATTAGTCTGGCTCCAAGCGGTCGTAGACCAAGCTGATTGGCCCCAACCCACATTACTTGGGGCGGCTGGGCCAGCGATTGACGCGGTTTTTTGGAGGATAAAGCCGTTGCTCCTATCAGTTCCTAGTAGCTCAACCTGGAGTCCACCCTGGAGGTTAGATAGCTCAACTCCAGCATCATCAATCGCCATGAAGTCAAAGCGGTCTTTACTGACTGGCATAATACCAGTAGTAACCGATACATGAAAGGGCAGCCCATAATCACCCTGAATAGCTGAACTGGTTTCACTCAGTTGACCATCGCCTGGTTTCCAGAACAGTAGGTGTTGCTTACCAGTTGTATCGGTGTACTGAAAAATGCGCTCCATACCAAAGTTATAAACGTTCGTCATCCAAGCCTTGCGTTCAGTATCAAAGACAATTACCGTGTTGTTGCTCGTTGAGTTAAACGGTAAGCTAACAAAGATTTTAGCCAAGTAGTAAGCCGAACAAACAAGGTTACCGTATTGCTTATTGATGTTATTGATAAGAGTTGGTCGGATATTGCCAGTACTCTCATCCGTCGATAGCAAGTTTAAGAATTGAGCGCGAGGGCCAAGGTTAAACATCGCCTGGTAGTTAAAGTAGACGTAATCATTTAAAACGTTGACGACTGAGTAAGGGGCTGAGGTACCGCGTGAGCCAGGCAGCTTGCGGGCATTTGGCTGGGTATAGGTTGAACTCTGCAAGTTGACTGAATCAAGGGAGATTTGCCAGACACAACCGACACCATCAGCTGAGTCACACCAGACTGTAATCAGTGGTGTCGCCTTACCATCTTGATAATCAGCCACATGGACTGGGTAGAACTGAGAGCCTTTTTGGAGGTCAATGTAGCCACCATCATAAGCGTCCGAGAAGTAGCCAATGTAAGGACCAGAGCCAGTCCACCAGACACGCTGGAGGTTATTCTTATCACGGGTACCAACTAGGCGTGAGCCAATAAAGTTTAACTCACCTAGGATAGGACCAGTTGTTGTGTCTTGAATCGGTACCTGCGAAGCCGGGTTAGGGGTTGACTGGCCATTATCACGCCAGGATGGGCTAGTTGGCGTACCAACTGAGCCGATGTAGAACAGGTTATTAGCTGTATCATCTGAGTTATTGTTAGTGTAGTAAATATCATAGCGAGAAGCACCCGTGACGGCTGTCCAGGTTAAAGTTGCATAGTTTGTACCGGTGTTGGTTGGGTCCCACTGCGACCGAGCGATATTGGTATTAACTGAGGCTGAAGTTGAGCCAATCGTTGCCCCAATCGTATTAACAGCTGTCACCCGGTAAAAATTAGTATATGGCAGTGTAGTACCAGAGGTCAGCCCAGTTGTAGCAGCAACGGCTAGCCCAGTTGGGGCGGCGATTGACGTGGTTGAAGTCAAGGTTGTTGTACCGTTATAGCGGGCGATTGGGTCTTGTCCATTGGTAATAAATAAGATATTAGCATTAGTCGTATCATGGTTGCCTTGGGTAGCGGAGACTTTATAGCCCGCCGTAAAGCTAGCGCCAGTACACGCCGTCCAGACCGCGCCGTCATTGATAGAACGATAAAAGGTACCGCCGAGCACCGCCCAGAGATGGGTCGTACCATCCGCTCCTAAATAACTACCAGCTCCATCTAGGGGGCCTGAGCCAGGTAGAGCGACACCAAACCAGTTCGTACCCCAGCGAGGGCCAACTGAGCCATTTTCGTACAGCATGGCATTAGTGACTTCGGATAGAGCATCTTTTGGTAGACCGGTTGGGTTAATAATCGTAATCTGACCTTTACCAAATAGGGCATGCGATAGCGTCTGGAGTGGTGGTGAGCCAATTGGTAGTTTAACGCTAGTAACTTGGGCCATTGCTAGACTCCAAATCCGTTATAGCCACCAACCCCAAAGACCCCCGAACTGGTATCATTTAAGTTCCACGAGTGACCATCTAGCCCTGAGCGGTTTTTGACTTGCATACCAATTAGGGCTGTTTCGGCATCAGCTTTAGCAATCTGGTAGCTTGGGTAGTTACGAGTTGAACGCAACCGATAGGCCAGCATGTAGTTAATGATGAAGTTAGCATCCGGACATTCTGTAACTGTTGTACCGTCCTCATTGACTCCAGCGTGACTGCCAGTTGAGGTATCAAAGTAAGTCAGCGTCTTATAGTAAGGATAATCAATTAGATAGCCACTATATGAGTTACCCAAGAGGTTAATATGCAGCGTCCAGCCTAGGTTAAGATTACCGGTCCACCAGGCATATGGTGTGCTAGCGGGTTGCAGTTGGACAAGGTAAGGGTCAATAACATCAATGTGGAAGCTTGTGCCATTAGTCGGGTGCGTGAACTTAATCCAGCCACCTGGTTTGTTCATGTTAGCGGGGCCATCGTAAGTTGTAATAGTTGGTACGTTGCTAGTATTGACATAGGTTGTGCTATAACCCTCATCGGAGGCATTAGTCCAGAGCCATTGCCAATCTTCATTATCGACATTTTCCAGCCGACGGAGGGCGGTATTACCATAGCGAGCAGCAATCGCCCACTCTGGGTCAGTCATTGGGGGGACAGCACTATCACCACGAAACTGGGTGTAGTATTCATTGAATATCTGTTGGAAGTTCATTTTTGTTTTTATCCTTTTTTTATATTATCGCCTTTTGACTACGAATACGCAAGGTTGCTTTCTGGGGTTTCGCTAGTGCCGTGCTAACGTGCATCACTTTAGTGCGCTTCGGACTAGGTGAACGTTTAACAGTTACAATCCGGCGGTTATTCATTTTGGATATTCGTAAAGCTGCTTTCATACCACGATTACTTAAGCCACCCGAGCTTTTACCACCATTACCAGTAAAGGTCTTGTAGTTTTGAGCATTAGCCGTGGCTGGCGATAAGGCGTAACCCTCACCACCACCAACTAGTGGTACCTTAGCAATATCATACTTGCCAAGGTCATAAGCTGACTTCAGGGCGGCTTGGTTAGGGGTTGCCCCGAGGTATTTATCCGCCCCCCAGTTATTAGCCGCTTGATATTCACTGGTTGAGGCAAAGTAGTCTTGCATCTTATTGTAGGCGGCCGGGTTAGCCTTAATCCAGCTGCTACGTCCCGCTTTACCCATTGCCATGTAGTTGTTGATATTAGCGGTAGTTTCGGGGTCGGCTTTTGGATAGGACTTAAATGGCGTTAAGCCTTGGGCAATTCGCTTATCATTAGTGTATTTATCAATCGAGTCGTAAGCTGCTTGGAGGTTAGGGTTGGCCGCAATGTACTGGGCTTTTTCAGCACCCGATAGACTTGAGGCCTTAGTCATATCGGCTTCGACTTGTGGACTGAACTGTGGTGGCTGGACACGCTGGGATGGACTAGCGCCAATAAAGTCAACGCCCTTAAAGTAAGCCGCCCGCGCCGTTTCAAATGGTTTGAGCCAACTGGCATTATCGGTTGCTATCTTATTATAGTCATCATTCTTGTAGCCCATTGATTGTAACTGTTCATAGGTCTTGCGCTGGTCGGGTGTCAACTGGCTATAGAGTGGGTCAACAGCGGTACCGCCGAGCTTACCCTCGAGGTTTTTCTGTTTAGCAATCGCCTCTAGTACGTCTGGGTTAGCGGCTAAATCAGCGGCGTGGGCCATAGCGTCCTTTTCGTCCAGACCGATTGGCTTACCGGTGTTAGGGTCAGTGTCGCTAGCAGTTAGTTCATCAAACTTCGCTTGGCGAGCTGGCGTGCTGAGGCTATTACGGGCCTGGTCGATTGAGCTAAAGTGAGCTTGCTGTTCTTGATAACCAGTTGGGTCATTGCCTTTAGCTACCTTTGCCCCTGGCGTATTCAGGAATGATAGCGCTGGGTTGGTGGTAGCCACATCACCTTTGGCGTGTGGTGTATAAACACCTAGGCCAGCATTAAGAGCAACCTCTGGTAGCGACTTGCTGCCGCTGGCTACCTTACCACCTTGGTTAGCTGGCGAGACAAGTGTATTAACAGCGTGGCCAAGACGGTTACTGGCATCATTGGTATTATCAATCTTATTACCAGTAAACCAGTCATAGTTGGTTGCTTGCTGAATCCCCTCTTTGAGCAATGGGTTGACACGGTTAGTTACAATCTGGCTGGCGGCTCGGCCGTTATCACCCTCTTGGATACCTTTGATACCATTAACGACTTCTTTAATAATACCTAAGTTACCTGGCGCTCGTTGATAAGCGTTCTTATTGCCAGTGGCCTGTTGGTAGCCATAGTTCAGAGCCATCCATAGGCCAGTCGCAATCGCTAAGTTTTGAATTGCTCCTGAGTTTCTATCAACCCGAGCCACATGGTAGAGTGATACACCGGTAGTTTTAGCCCATTTAAGGAAGAAACCAAAGTTTTGAGTTGCCCAACCGAGTTGTTTGTCATCACCGAGGAAGTTATCAATCTTACGAACGGCCAGGTGTGGGTCGGTTCCAGCATCGACTTCAGCTTTATAGGTAGCTAGGCGAAACTCTTTATCAATTGAATAAAGAGCGGTTTTGTTGGCTTGGCCTAATCCCCAGACCTTACCGTTAGTAACTTTCGAAGCCCAACCTGGCTCACGGCCAGATGAGAAGTCAATGTGACCACCGTGAATGTAATAATCAGCTAATGTTCGGTTCATTAGGACTGGGTCGCTGTGGAGTTCTTGGGCGGCCCTAAATGCTCGGCCAACTCCAGCTAGACCATTATTGCCTTTGCCAATGTTACCGGCAGCTTGAAAAGCTTGCCAAGCCAAGTTCTGACCGTGAATCAGTGGGTTATAGACGGTGGCTTGAATAATAGCCCGTGTGACCGTGCTAACTGCATTATGGACTTTTTTAGTCAGACCAGTACTGGTATCAGTTTTATTAAGTTTTGCCCAGTCATTAGCCATTTCACGGCTACCAAAGATATTCTTTTGGCCCTTTAGCTGAACTGGTGCTTCAGCTGTTGGTTGGCCGAGAGCGACACTGTCCTTACCATACTTGCCCTCTAGCTGTTGTAGTTCATTATAGAGGTGGAGGGTATTAGTTGGATAGGCTTTTTTCAGGTCTTGCAGCACATCTTCATGGAAACTAGTATTAGTCCTCACCCTATCTGGCGAGTCATTGAGCAAAGTCTCATAATCATCATGGTAGCGACTATTCGACGTGCCAAACTTACCGGTTGGGTCATAGTAATGCGGTGCTTCGATGATATTTTCAGGGTCGTCCTTTAGGCTAGTATAAAGTCCAGCACCACGGTTTTGGCGATAGACGCCAACATCAGCCCCGTTGACACGGCCGTACTCATGGACATCATCAGTAGCTTGCTTTGCTAAATCAAGGTACTGTTTAACTAATTCTGGATTATCCAGTTGACCCTCATGTTCCGCCATGAACTGATTGATTGGCTTGTTGCGCGCATCATCAAGTGCTAGCCGGTCACCCGCGCTCATCTTACTATCTATAGCGGCTAAATCATGATTATAAAAATCACTAAAGAGGTGACGAGCGCCCATGACCGATGAGTAGACATCGTGTATATTCTTTGGTGGGCTAGCCCGGTCGAATCGCTTATAACTTGGGTTACGAGCTAAGACAGCCTCTTTATCGGCCATATTAGCTCCCTGTTCCATAATGCCATTAACCACCTTAATCGCATCCTCTTCACTAACATCAGGATTAGCTCGGCGGTAGGCTTCAACAGTCTTATCAAAACTCTCACCGGCTCGGATATGTTCAAAGGCGGCTGTTTGGGCAGCTTCTTCAGTTTGCTTAGCCGTCTTAGGGGTAGCTTGATTGTAGTCCTCAACCGCTGTAGTTGACTTACTATCACGCTCGGCCGCTACTTCATCTGGAGTCTTATCAGTATTAAAGGTCTCTTGAAAAGTCTTATCGTTGATTGGTGATGATTCGACTGCTGGATTACCAGCTGGTTCTTTGACTGGTTGGTCAGTTAATTTAACCTCATTAGGTGAGACAATTTTAACTTTGCCCCGTGGTTTATATTCATTGGCTGGTTGGTTTAGATAATCTTCTTGTTCTTTGTCAAGTTCAGCCTGAGCTGCTTCTTTTTTAGCGGTGATGCGGACTTGGGCCTTTTGACGGGCGCGCATTTTACCATCAAAGTTAGCGTCAGGATATTTCGCATTAAAGGCATCACGTTTAGCAGCATGGTCTTGGGCAATAGCATCCAGTTCATTCTTAGCCTTAAGCACATTCAGATGGACGCGCGGGTCACTCTGGTCAACGGCTTCTTGGAGGCGACCTTTGCCGCGTAACCCATTGATTTTCTTATCATAAAGTTTAGCCTCAGTCTGGGCGGCTCGATAGTTCTCTTTCGCTAGTTGGACGGCGTGCCAAGCTTCGTTTTTAGCCTTATATTCCGGGGAGTCATAGGCAGCTTGCTGAGCCTCATTAAAGCGTGGTGACTTGTAGGCTCGACCGTTAATGGTATTGACCTTAACCGTATGAATATCCTGACCTGGTTCAGTTGCCGAGGCATCGTGGGCTTGTTGGGCATCGTCTCGCTCCTTAATTAAGTCATAGACATCACGAGTCCCCTCTGGGACTTCCTTACTTAAGATGTTCTCTTTACCATCATAGTATTCATTGACAATATTAGTAATTTCTTTTTTAGTAGGTTTATAGCCATACTCTTCAAAGAAGTTACGGTAGAAGTTTGAGTTATTGCTATTACGAAAGCCCCGGTAGGTATCACTACCAATGCCCGGTAGTCCAGCATCATACTGAGCAATATCGACGCCTTTACCTTTTTTATTATCAGCCCAGAGCTGGTTGATTAGTTCTTGTTTGAATTGGTCAGCACTGCTGTAGTTAGCCGCCTGCTGTTGAGCTAGTTGATTATCTTCTTCACCACTTGGCAGCTTCAATGAGCCAGACTGCATCGCTTTAGTCCGCATATCAGCCATTGTCTGAGTTGTTTTAGCTAGTTGGTCGGTTAGGGTCTTAATAATTGCTGGGTCGGCTTTAGCCTCTTTAGCAGCCGCAATCACCTGAGCCAAGTTATTAGCGTTAGTATTATGGGTTTGGTAAGTTGGGTTAGTTTGAATTAAATTATCGTGAGCAGCATTATCAGCCGCTGTTTTTACCATACCAGGTACTTTACTAACACCGGTTAAAATACCACCACCTGCAAAGCCAGTCAGGGCGCCTTTAACATAATCCCCAAGACTAGCGTTCGGGTCACGGGCTGTCTCAAGAATACCATAATCAGACCCTATCGCTCCGTTAATGCCCACATCGGCTCCCGCTTTTAGCAACGGGTTAGCAATACCCTCAGTCAACTTACTTGACCCTGGTGCTACTATCCCTAAAGCTGTTTCAGCGGCGTCAATCGCTGTTTGGCGTGGTGTCGCGGCTTGAGAAGCTAGATATTGGTCTACTGTATTACGAGTATTAAGGTCAGCAATATTACTTGTATCATAGTTGGCCGCGCCTAAGTTTGTACCTAAGTCAATCGCTAAATTGACTGGGGCGCCTACCAGTCCTGGGACAATGCCACCAACCATGCCACCGACCGTCTTACCAATATCAGCCCCAACACTGGTACCATTACCAAGAGTATCAACACCAGTGGAGTGCAAAAAGTCTTGAGTATCTTTAGCGGCCTGTTGTCGGTCGCCTCGATTAGCTAATTCATTATATAGTTCAGCCGTGCCACCAACTAAACTCTTAACAGCACTACCGCCGGTGTTAGCCACTGCATCACCAATATTGGTAAAGATATTACCATTGTCTTGATTATTATTATCCTGTTGCTGCTGAGCTTGCTGTTGCATCTGGATTTGAGCCTGGATAGCTGGGGCAATCGGAATACCCCCTGGTGTCACCATCGTAGGGGCTGAGGCAACTGGGATTGGCGCCGTAGTTGGCTGAGTTGGTTGAGGGGTGGCTTGAGTTGGGGCAAAGAACTGATTGATACTATGATTGACATCATTACCAACCGTGCCAAAAAAGTTACCGATGTTATTAACACCAGCACCGATTGCACTTCCGATGTCGTCTAGTATGTTCTTACCCATGAGGCGTTATCCTATCTTTGGCTTTAGGTATAGTGGCATTGAGGCTGGTACAGCTGCACCAGCGTTAGGGTTAGTAGCCGTGGCTGGGGTGAGCTGTTGGTAGGTTAGACCGCCGTTCGAACTGGTTGTACCGGCGTTGACTAGGGTAGCGGCTCTTTGAGCTACTTGGTCAGGTGTCAAGGCTTGAACACCAGCTAGTTTAGCTTGGACGTAAGCGTCAGCGGCGGCAATCTTATCTTGAGCATTCTTGACGATTTGTTGTTTCAGACCGTTAATGTCAACTGCGCCGGTTAGACCTTGCATCTGGCCGAGGCTATCGAGTGACGATAGGGCTTGTTGAGTTTGGTTAGCAATTTGGTCAATGGTTGTATTCTTATAGGTATCAAGGTTATTCTCACCTAAAGCTCGTTGCAAGCCAAGATTAGATTGAGCTGTGTCTTGTTCATCATTTTTAATTGCTGCGCCGTTATTGATAACGTTGCGTTGGGTATCACCATAATTAGAGTAGATACGGGCCACGGCATCAGCCGCACTACTATCCAGGGCATTAGAGTTAGCCAGCGTGACGCGTGAGCCAGCTAGACCTTGGCGGATTTGGTCGGCTAGTTGGTTAATGGAGTTAATCTGATTGACAGCAATACTCTTACGAGCGGAGTCAATACCAGACTGACCCTGTTGCAACTGTTCAACTAGGGAGTTACCCTGGTTGTTATAGTTACCGCCTGCCGTTACCCCGGACTGCATCTGGCCAGCAACAGCGGCATCAGTTTGGTCTTTAATATAGGCCGCTAGTTTTGCTTGAGCAGCAGCTTGAGCAGTAGTTGTGGCTGTACCACCCGTACCACCCGTACCAGAAGTATCGGTAGTTGGGCCTGGCGTTGGTGTAGTTGCTGTAACTGTTGGTGGAGAAGCGGCTGGAGCGCTTGTAGCTGGAGCGCTTGGGTAAACTGTTGAATAAGAGGTAGTAGGAATAATCCCACCAGTTGTCGAGGTTGTACTACCAGGTAAACCGCTAATATACATATTAGACGGTAGGGTCGAGGTTGGAGTTGCTGTTGCCATTTTTTATTTGTCCTTTTTTTGTTTTAATCGCTTTTAGATTATATTCTTATCATACTACACAACATCTAAAATGTTATGCCACTATTAGGTTAATTGGTGGTGGAATTGACAGACTAATTGAAATTGGTGGTGGTAATATTACTATCAGATTGATAACTGGGGCAACCGACATGTTGATAGCGGTCGTTGTATTGGTTGAAGAAGATAGACTGAGTGGTGTGCCTAGACTCATTACAATGTTAGTCGCTGGTGCCATTGCCATACTTAAACTAATTGGGCTAGGAAGTGAAAACTTAATTGTTGTCTGACGGGTGGTGTTCTGAATGATGTGGGCTTTAGCTGATTGGGTACGGAAAGTACCATAGCCAGGTTGGATATTAGCCGTGGCTGGCTGAGTAGCTACCCGACTACCAATAATCCGAGCCGTGGCTGGCTGAGTAGCTACCCGACTACCAATAATCCGAGCCGTGGCTGGCTGAGTTCTAACTACGGTTGTCTTAATGTGAGCTGTCCCAGGTTGAGTCTTTATCAAGTTGGTAGCGATGCGAGCTATCGCTGGCTGGGTCTTAGTATTAGTCTGGGCAATACGCGATTTAGCTGACTGCGTTGCCGTCCGTGGCGTAACAATGCGAGCCGTGGCCGACTGAGTAGACACCCGACTACCAATAATCCGAGCTACCGATGATTGTGTCTTGGTCAGATTGCTAGCTAGTCGGGCCGTCGCTGGCTGCGTCTTAGTGTAGTTTTGAGCGATGCGCGATTTAGCGGTTTGAGTAGCTATTCGGTTATTAGCAATCCGAGCAATACTTGATTGACTAGCCAAGCGACCGGTTGCAATTCGGGCTACAGCGGTCTGGCTTTTAGTAACTACCCCATTTTTGATAATATTAGCTTTAGCCGTTTGGGTTTTGCCAAGTGTAGCCGCAATGCGAGTTGCACTCGTTTGAGTTTTGGTTTGGCTAATAGCAATCCGGCTAAGGCTTGGTTGGGTTTTGGTATAAGTCTGGGCAATACGAGCAATTGAGGTTTGGGTACGGCTGTAGTTTTGAGCAATGCGTGACTTGGCTAACTGGGTTGCTGTTCGGTTGGTTACAATCCGAGCCGTGGCTGGCTGGGTTGCCGTCCGTGGCGTAACAATGCGAGCCGTGGCCGACTGCGTTTTAACAATTGTATTAGCAATTCGAGTAATACTTGGTTGGGTTTTTGTTCGGCTATTTGCTATACGCGATATAGCAGTCTGCGGTTTAATTAGGTTATTAGCTAGCCGAGTTGCCGCGGTTTGAGTAGTTGTCCGGTTATTAGCAATCCGGGCGATAGCTGGCTGAGTAATTGTTCGGTTGGTTGCAATCCGCGCGGTAGTTGACTGCGTCTTGGTAGCATTAACGGCAATCCGCGCTAGGGCTGATTGTGTTTTAGTGCTAACAGTTGATGAAGTTGTGGTTAGGCCGTCTTGCCCTGTGTAGAATGAACCAGTATAAAACATGCCTAACATAATTTATATTCCTTAAAACATCGCAAAAAACTGATTAGTTGGTATTGGGGCGGCTTTAATAGCATACATGTTATGATTCCAAGCCATACTAGCTGAAATCGTATAGGCATCGGTGTAACTTGTGACAGTAGTCGCTGCTCGATAGCCAGTAACACCACCGTATGACGAGGCGCCGTTTAGGTTAGCGATTTTTATCATGGTCTGGCCGTTACTGGCTGTGACTGAACTTGAACCTGATGTTGATGAGGTAGCAAATATAACGGCATCTAGAAGCATATCATTAGCCGTTAGGGTTGATAGACTATTGGTTGGCGTAATGGTAGTGCCACTTCCTTGGGTTACGACCTCTGGGGCAGTTTTAGTTGTACCGCTAAAACTAGTCGCCGATACTCCATAAAAGACCGCTGCACTAAAGGTTGCAACAATATTAAACGTTCCAGCCGGGACATTGGTTAAGTAAAAAACCTGTAATCCAATAAAACCATTATTTTTGGTAGTACCTGATTGAGTCATCGCTACACCATTAAAAGTGACTCCACTTGTAGTAGCCGTGGCACTGACTGGGTAACATTGGACATATAAATCAGCACCTGGTGTTTTAACGGTATGCGCCCAAGTGACTGATGTAGCGGTAGTACCAGAGGCGTTGAAGTTGCTTGAGGTGTTATCAATTGCGACGGCCATTTTAGTAACCAGTTCCGTCAATAGCTAATAGAACCCACTTAACCGCCGTGGCGTCATAAACAAGACCAAGTGTCACCGTTCTTGAAGCTGTTAATGCCGTGGTCGGTAGGGTAGCCACACCAGATGACTGGTAAAGCGTTCCCCAGCTTGGGGCATAACCAGTGGCGCCACTCTTAATGCGGAGCATTAGCTTTTGACCATCAGTTGGTGTACCGGTTGGGTTAGCCACTGTAAAGGCAGCCGTTGGACTAGCAATTAAGGCTAAATCAGTGGTGTCACCGGCTGGTGTATAGGTTGATGTTGATACTACCAGGGTATTGACACGAGCGGTAATACGTTTATTAGTCATCGTTTCCGTATCGGTTGGACTGGTGTAGTCAGTTCCAGCAGTTGCGGCTGTCATAGCGCTGGTACCGTTGCCCTTGACTAGACCAGTCAGTGTAATCGCTCCAGTACCACCACTGCCAACTGCTAACGGCGAGGTTAGGGCTTTGCTTAAAGTAATTGTCCCAGCTGGCGTAAGAACTAAATTACCACCTGATGTCGTAATTGTTCCATTAGTATCATCGTGTCCAATCGTTACGCCATTATAACTACCGCCAGCATGTTGGACGTTTAGTTGGGGCGAGGCTGCACCAGTCACCACTGAGTGTAGGGTGTCTGAGGTTAGGACGAAGCCGTTACTTTGAATCGTACCATAGCCAGTTGAACCACCGTTATGAAAGAACTTCATTAAAGTTGCGCCATCGCCATCATAAATATCAAGTTCTGGGGTGGCTGACGCAGCACTCAGGATGAGGTTACCAGTATGGGTCTTATTGCCGCCAATACCCGTTTGGTTTGAATAGGTATCAACGAACTTTTGCGTTCCAGCACCAGTCCCACCTTGTGAAACAGGAAGAGCAATTTTATCAGGAGAATCCGTGAAAGCAGTTCCCGTTGCCGCACCTGTATGTAGGTTGCCCGTAGCAATAGCGTTATTCGTTCCAACGGCAATGGCATACTTACGGAGGTTTGTAATACCAGAATCAAGCGCACCGAACTGATTACCAGTGAAACTAAAGTTTGCGCTCGTCGCACTAAGCAAGATGTCACTATAGGTATTCGTCGTCGTCTGAGAGTTAGAATGAAAGGCACAACCCTCAATCGTAGTATGGTCAGCCCCAACTGCAATATTTATACCATTCAAACCGTTGTGGTCGATACTAAGACCAACCACCGTGGTATGAACGCCAGTAATCGTCATACCATTTGCCGTTGAACTCCATGATTCACCACCAATAAAACGTGTCACAAAACCGTTGACACTGATATTATCTGCCGTACATAGTCCAACTAGCAGTTTTACCCAAGTCGAATCATCGGTGTTTGTTTGCAGATACAAACCGCTACCGCCAGCACTAGTAATCAGAACTCGGTCGCCATAGACGGCGTTACGCCAAGAGCCGATATAGATGCCGTGTCCTTTGGTATTATGGATTTCGACATCACGAATTGTCCAGTCCGCTTCATCCGATACGGTATTATCAGCAAAGGCAATTCCCGCACCTGAAGTGTTATTAGCAGCATTACCATCAATCTCAAGGTATTCAATCCGACCGTGAGCGATACCAGTTGCAATTTTAATAAGGTCACTGTTAGTGGCGGTTTTTAGTTTTAGAATACTTCTATTTAGCACTGATGAGGCAAAACCATAATAACCAGAACCAACCCCAACCAGTGACGAACCAGCAATAAGATTAAGGGTGCCACTGATATAAGTACCAGCTGGGAAGAATGTCACACCGCCAGCATTGATAGCATTTTGAATAGCGGTTGTATCATCAGTCGTGCCATCGCCGAGCGCACCAAATGATTTAACATTACGGACAATATCAATATCGGCAGCAAAGGCGACATTTGAGATACGCCAGCCAGTCGCAACCGTCTTGGCAGTTGTCCCGCCTTGAGCGCGGACAATCGTCAAGGTATCAGTCGCAATAGCTGTGACTAAGACCTTTTCAGCGTTTGGGGTTGCCCCTAAGACTGGATAAGCATTATTTGGCGATACCGTGGCGTAAAATGGTACCGCAGGAAACAACGAACCCTCACCAGCCGTAACCGTTAATGATGTGCCAGTCGTGGCTGGACTTGGGGCAGTTACAACTAATGAAGTCGCAAAATCTTTGTGCATTATTCTAATTCCTTTACTTCTTTAATATTCTTACCATTTTCATCTTTATACTGATAACCAATACCACATTTAACGTAGCGCTTGTCAACAATTTGGCCATCAACAATATCAACCTCCACATTCCGATAGCGAATTGGCCGAGCATTATCTGGCATGGTGGTCCAGTCTATGTCATAGCGATGATTTTTATAGAAAACTGAAAAAAGCACCAATCGACCATGCTCGGCTTCAGGGCGCTTTAAAAGTATGTCGGCAAAGATGTTATTGCCCTCGTTATCGACAGCTGGATAAGGCGAGATGTCATTCAGGGTCGTTTCATCGTGAACATAGCCATCTTCATAGGTGGCTTGAACGGATGTATCGAGTGGTAATGGCATTGTATTGCCTCCTATTGTATTAGGTTAAAAACTAACTTTCAGTCCATGAAGCGGTAATGGTGCGTGTTGTAATGTCACCAGGGCCACCAGCGTAGCTTGAGGTCGTCTGTAGCTGGGTGCGTAGGGCATTAGCGTACATCGTACCACCTGCTGTCGTAGAGGTCGTACCAGCCGTGTATGGCGTGGTTGAGCTACTAAAGTTAGCAGCTAGTCCAGTGGTGCTTAGCGCAGCGTCACCGGAAGCGGTCGTTGCTGGAGTTGTACCAGCCGTTACGACACTACCCACAATAGACAATCCAGTTGCTGGAGCGTTGTTATCAATCTTATAGGTTAGGGCTGACAGTGAGTTCCATGTACCAGCGAAAACTAGGGCTTGGTATTTAGTCATTGAGTTTTCGTTGTTCGAGCTGTTGATTGGGCTAGCTGTATAAGCGGTAGTCGAGTCATCAACCCGCTTCCAGTTGGCCTCGGTGCGAGAGGCAGTGGCGGTGGCAGCACTTGCGCCGTTATATTCAGTCCAACTTTGAGTTGAGGCCATTATAGTACTCCCTCTGCTGGAGCTTCTTTGTGCCAGCCAACTAATTGATTATTTTGGTCATATGTTCCTTTAACGACTTCGCCGGTACTTAAGATTGTTCCCTCGTCAAAACCACTTAAACTTTTGACTGATACCTCAGTCAATGGGGTAGCTTGAGTTGGTGTGTCTGTTTGTGTTATTGAGTTGTCCATTTTTATTTCCTTTTTTTTACTATCTTAAATCTAGCACAAATTAACTTGTACTTCTAGTAACATCAGCATTAACGATAAACTTGTTTTCACCAAGTGAGCTAACATTGCCAGCCGTATCTTTAACCTGGACGTCGTAGTAGTAAGTGCCAGGATTGATGGTTTGGCTGGTCGTGCTAGGAATTACAAGAGTCGCTTGACCGGGTGTCGAGTTAGTAAAGGTAGTTGTACTAAGGGCGATAGCAGCGGTAGCGTCACTTGTAGTGGTATTGTTAGAGGTAGCATTAACCGTAAAATAAACTTTACAACCTGTCAAATCAAACGGTGTGACACCGTCTGGTTGATAGACTTGAATGTTGATTGTCCGTGAATCACCTCTGATAAAGTCAGTAATTGCTTTTGATTTTATTGCCATGTTTGTTTTCTCTTTTAGCTTAATTTAAGAATATCACATTAGCCTGGTGTAGGATAGTAGTTCCTCTAAGTCAATATAGGCCTCTTGGTCACCAATCGTCATCCGAAAGACCTTATCACGAGTAGCGACCCGATTAAAGTCCCAGGCGAGACTAATTGGCTTGCCATTCAACTTATAATTTTTAAGAGTTACAAACCGGATTTTCTTTTTAATAGCTTTATCAAACGGCAAAGTGCGACGAATTGGTCGCATGTCTTTTTCAGTGCGTTTTAGCATCATCAACCCCAAAGATTGAATCAAACGGTACAATCACGTTATCATCTTCAACGTCAACACCCGCGTAGACAGCATAACTCACCCGGTCACCAACCTTTAGGTCAATGACACTAGGAGCGACGGCTAAGACTTCACCGTATGGCGGTAGTTCACGCAGCGAGTTGCCGGTTAAAAAGATACCGTCCTTTTTATCTTGAACAGCCTCTGGTTTAAGCAAAACAAGGTTGTGAAATAGGCGCATTGGTCTTACGCCTGGTCGGTTGGATTTGTAGTCTCGTCTGTAGTTGCGGCTGGTGTGGATTCTGCGACTGCTTCAGTTGGTTGCAACGTTGAGTCAAGACCAACAATCTGACCATTCTCATCAATAACAACTTGGCCCTGGGCGTTGCGAGGGAAGTTAGCAATCACCTCATCATTAGTTAGTTCATTTTGAATTGAATCGTCAACTGGTTTAGTGGCCATGTGTTTATTCCTTATTTATGTAGTAACCTTAAAATACCAAATAGCCCCTGATTAGGCAAGGGCTATTTATTTAACTTAATCTAGTTATAGACTAAGCGGCGGTATTACGTTGCAAGTCAATCAGCGCGGTTGGACGCTCGACAGCTACACCGTAAATTGTGTGCAAGACAGCTTTCATACCAATGAAGTCAACGCTGTCTTCCATCTTGTAAGTTGGCTGAAGTTGCAAAGCAACACTCATCGCTTTCTTGTGGAAGAAGACATCGTGACCTAGGTTTGGCGTACCAGCTGAGACAACAACGTTATTGCTCATGTGTAGTTCAACACCGTATAGGCGACCTACTAGAGTATCGTCAGTCGTGTCAGCCTTAACAGCAACACCGGTCTGGCCAGTTTGGTCGTAAGCAACGTACTTGTTGACGTTCAACAGGTCACCCTCAGTGAAGCTACCGATGATACCATATCGTTCGCTGCGTGGAACGTTGTTGGAGTCAAGGTTAGTTGTAACCGAGATGATGTTGGCGTCAGTCACAGTTGCACCAGCTGAGACAACTGTACCAGCACTTGTGTAAAGTGAGGCAATGTCAGTGTCAACCTGTCGAGCCACCGCTTCAGCCTGAGCGCCGCGGTATAGGTTCTGTAGGTCGTAGCTAGCTTGTACCTTAGCGATGTAATCAATAATAACAGCCGAGTAGGTTTGCTTGTTGACGTTGATGACGATTGAAGCTTCGGTGTTGTTGTCATAAGTGACAGCCGTACCAGAAGCCTTGCTTCGTGCCGTTAGAGTTGATAGGAAAGGTACGTTAATGACGTTACCGCCATCAGCCACCAAAGCGCCACGCTGTGTGACTAGTGGTTGGAAACGTAGAGCCTTGTAAAATGGAAGTTCAACTTCCTTTGTCCACTTCTGTGCAATCATCACTGCATCAGTTGTGGTAGTAATATTACCGCCTGCCATGATATTATATATCCTTTTTGTTTTATGTTATTTTGTAGGTAAACTATACCATATTTATTTGGAAATACCAAGATTGCGAGCAATTATCTCATCGGATAGTTCGCGGCCCCACTCGTCATATTCTTCACTAGTCAGTTTTGAAATCCAATTTGGGTCAGTGGTATCAACGTTGTGTCCCTTTGATGTTCGGGCCTGACCAGTTGGTCGCACGCCCGTTTTAGCTGCCTGTTGGGTGATATTCTTCTGTGAGCGAGCAATCTCGCGCTGGGCAAAACGCTCAACGTTCTGACGCTCGGCTCTTACGAAATCCGTCCAACGGACATTCGGTCTTTCAATCGTTGTACCACTGTCGTCTTGTTTGTAACCAATAAAGTTCAGGTATTTTTGGGTCATTTCAGATGCAAAATCAGGGTCAAAGTTGTCTTTGTCGTTTTGGTCTAAAACCGACCACTCTCTCGCAACTCGTTCATTATCATATTCAAGCTTGTCGGCCCATTGACCGAGTTTAATCGGTGTAAGCTGTGATTCAAACTCTGATATTGCTTTGCGCCTGGCCGATTCAATGCTAGCAGTTCGGTCGGCTTCAAGCTGGTCAGCGTCAAACTCACCCTCTTCATACTTGAGTGGTTGATAATCGTCTGTTCGAGTATCGCTGCGGCGGGTTGTAAGTTGGCTAGAGTGGCTAATAGCTTCACTTAACTTGTCAATGTAGTTTTGTTCGCGTCGTTCGCTACGAGTAGTTGGCTCGGGGCTAATTGGCTCGACTACAGCTGGCTCTTCCGCTTGTCCATTATCAACAACTTCGGGCGCCCCCTGGTTATCAATAACTTCGCTTTCAGCGCTGTCTACTGCTGGGTCAGTATTTGCACCATTAGGTTGTAGTGCAGTGTTTTCTTCCATGTTTATTTCTCCAATTTGTTAATATCAGACCGCGTTCAGAGGCTCAGGTCGTCGCCTTTTCAATTATTATCATCTACTATCAAAGAATCATTGTCAATCATATTAAATATTGGCTGGCCAGTTGCATCGGTACCGGTCAATATCATATTAGTATCAACTAAACGGCCGTGGCGTAAATCACCGGCATCACAATAGATTTCAAAGCCAATTTGGTGCCACTTATGAGTATGGTTAAGACTGCTACTTATCATCTGGTCACTTAAGTCATGGACCTGCTGGTAGGGTGGTTCCAAACCAAGCGCTTGGTAGTCTTCTGGTTTATCAAGAAATCCCATTGGTAATATCGTCCACTATATTGCGTAATTGTTCGAGTTCCCGAGTAATTGAGTCAGCGACTCGCCAATCCTCGTTACTACCGGTAATGGCTGGGTTGATTCCAGGCAAGAACTCCCGATAGACTTTAATCCGTTCTTCAATATACTTATCAACTTGCTTCCAGTTACGGGTTTTTGATATCCGGGGACTCTTCCTGGCAAAGTTATCGACTGGTGGCTCAGCGTCAAGTGCTTCGAGCATATCGTAATCACTGGTACTTGGGGTAATGTTCTTACTTGGCATCTAATAAACTCCCGATATGGTTATGTAGGGCGGCTAGCTCTGGGTCAACGATGGCGACACCGTTATGAACAGCCGTCGGTTGTGGTGGTTCAGCTTCAGCCGTTTCAGCAGCCGGTGTTTCGCCAGCTGGTTCAGTTTCAGCTGGAGCATAAGCCGCTTGCATTTCTGGGGTGGCATGAACAGCACTGTGCATTGATGTCGCAATTTTAGCGGCTTCGAGGTTCTGGGCAACCGTTGTACCCTCAGTTGATGGTCTAAAGCCAGCCAGAGCTTCCATTTGACGTTGGATGTCAGCCGGGGCTTTATCATATGGCAAGCTTTCGAGCATCTTAATTTGAGGGTGTGGTTGTGGTGGTTGGTTCTGCTGAGCTTGAGATTGTTGCCACTGCTGAGCCTCCTCTGGGGTCATTTGCCTAAATATTTTACCAAGTTGGGGCACACCAGATAGGCGACCTTTAATTTCAGCAATCAGCTTCCAGTCAATCGTCATACCTTGGTTCTTCATTTCGACGATTTCATTTTGCATTGAGGTCATATCTTTAATGAAACCATCCAGCGCCTTAAGCTGTTCTTGCTTATTAGCCGCTTCGGTTGAACCATACTCCATCTTAAAGCGTAGTTCAATATCATTCAGGAAGTCCTTTGGAATGGTTAGCTTAGCCGAGCGACCACCATTTATCACTTTCATGATTTTCTTATCAACTAAGTCTTTCAATGAGTCGGCGTAACCACTATTGATTAACTCTTCAACATCATCATAAAACAACGTAATCGGGATAGCTTCAGTCCCAATCACTGGGATAAGTCCCATCATACGGTCAATAAGCTCCTCTAGGGCCATTTCAAGTTCAAAGCGGTCCTGCGAGTCCCGGGTGTCTTCTTTACCTTGCTGTTGCTCGACACCGGCGTCGGTGCGAGAAAAGCCTGGGTCAGCAGCGCTAGAGGAGGTCAAATTAGTTTGGGTTGAGCCAGCCTGGAATGACTGGGCGCCGTTAATGACTTGTTTAGCGGCTTGGTAAGTCGCTAGGCCACCTGGGGCAGTCTTATACTCACGAATGGAGTTTGGCACGGTTTCTTGCCAGATAGCGCCTGGCTCCTGGGTAATTGAACTTTTAACGACACCCGCTGGGTTGACGATGATTGGCTGGTAAAGTGAGCGTTTAATGCCAGCAAAGTAGAAGTTATCCAGACCGTCGTTAGCAAATTGAAGTGGCTTAGCTCGTTGGAAATCACCCAGGCCATAGACGTTATCAAATAAATCAGTTGAGTATTTAATTACAAACGGAATCCGACCATTTTTGTGAGGGTTACGAATCATCCGGAGGACAATGCCGTTATACTCAGGGGCAAAGACTGTCCAGTTACCATCCTCTCCACTCTCGTAACGGGTGGCAATCATTATCCGGCCTTTTTCAGACTGGAATTGGCGGGTACGGGTAACGAGTGAATGGCGCTGGTTGGAAACATCAACCCCTTTTTCGCTGTCCTTAATCATGTTTAACAGTTCATGGAGGCTGTCTTTGTCCCAAGCCGCCTCAGCTGGCTCTTCTAATAAGTCCTCTAGGTCATCAACACCCATGTAAGAAATAGCGTTGCAGTACTCCATATCGTCGATACTGGCCCGGCCGACTTGTGGGATGAAGTTACGAGGGTGCCACAGCCAACAGTCTGGTCCAATGTAGCCAGTTTCAGTGACATTCCAGTCATAGTACATTGGCATAAAGCCATAAACACTGGAGTTAAACTGCCATAAGCGAATCTTTTTTAAGAACTTCTTTTGGGCATTGGCATTAGGTTGCATCCATTTTGTGCGTAAGATTTCAAGAACAGCGGCTACACCGTCGTCTTGTTCACCAGCGGCTTGAACTTCACCCTTTGGTAACTGACCAGCTACCCGACCAGCCCGTTCACTATAAATTGTGGTGGTACGGCCATCGGATAGACCGGTTTGAACTTTGCGTGAGATTGAATCATACGGCTTGGATAGCAGCATGGCTTCGTAAGCATCAAAGTCTTTAATATAGTTATCGTGAGCTGTTAGGTCCCATCTAAACTGTTTACGGACACGCTCATAATATTCAAGCTTTTCTTCCTCGTCAGCCGTACTTGGGTCAAACTCCTCGTCAATGGTTTTTTCTTCGGTGGGTTCACTGTCTGTTTTCATTTTTGCTCTCTATAGTTGGTTATTTTTGTGTTTTTAATGGCTAATCGGTCGATGTTGCCATGATTGTATATCACTTCAAATTGTAGCTTACCAGTATAGGTGCTGTCTATGAGATTGTTCAATAATCGCTCAATATCGGCAAAAGCGAGGTTATTTTCGACATATTTTAGCTTGGTATAGCTAGTTACCTCCATAATTGAGGTCTGGGACTTGTGACGCTTAATGTGGAAGTTCAGCTCACCAAAAGCAGTTGAGGCAGCTTCTTGTTCAATTTCATCAATCCATTTAGGTAGGTTCATGTTTATATTACCTCGTTTTTAATATCGTACCACAAACTAATATGGTAAGATACCATACTCCCCGAACTCCATTGGTTTAGTAGTAAAGCCAGTCTGGTTACTACCGCCATACTTTAAGTGAATGGCTAGGTAGCGTAAACCATCCATGTGGTCATCATTCTTTTTAATTGGCTCTTCGTTAATTCGGCGCTCACCTTTGGCTTCAGCATATTTATACTGTTCAAAGTTCAAAATTGTGTGGGTGCAGACAGAACTAACAAACATCAGTGGTTTTGGCAAGCCAATCAGCTGAAGCCGCGGTTTTAGACGGGCGCCGAGTAAAGCAATACCGCTCGCCACACTCTTACCACCTTTATTGACTGGAATAACTGGTAGGCCTTGTTGGGCGAGGGCCGCTACGAGGTCAGGTCGAGCCGAATCAGCGATAATTGAGACTAAGCGCTCATTGCCAAGCTTCAGTCGTATCATCTGGGCAATATCTTCAATCGGGGTTTCAGTAACGTGGATTTCATCATATATCCACCACCTATCCTCATTATCAATCTTAATAAAGTTAATAGCTGTTGGGTGGTCAACTGCCCAACCAAAGTCAATTGAGGCGTAAACTGTACCCTCTTTTGGTATGTCTTCTGGCTTAACAACGTGAATATCGCGCTTAAACATAGGGTAAACCGAGCCTTGGACAGCCCGAAACTCTAGTTCATACTCCTGTAAGAAACTGTTGAGTTCACCTTTACGTTCAGCGTCCCGTCTAGCCCGAGCAATACTTTCAGTGGAAATAGCTGGGTTATCGCGCCAAGTCGCTTGTGAAAAGTAGTATTCTTCCGGGTTAGCTTTGGCTTCTTCGACTAAGTCATAGAAGTGGTTATAGCCTTTTGGCGTACCCATGAATATAGCCCAACCGTTAGTAGCGGAAAACATTGGCTGGTAAACACTGGTCCAGTTATCCGGACTCTGGTCGGCAAACTCGTCAAAGATAATGCCATTAGCTTTAATACCACGGTGAGACTCTGCCTGGTCGGAGCCAAGTAAGCGAATTGAACTAGCTGGTAAGTCAGGATTGTGTTCGACTTTTATCCAGCCAATGCCGGGTAGCTTAATCGGCCCAGCTAAATACTTAAAAGTCACCCGTAAATCATCGTTATTAACGTGGGCAATTAGCTGTTTAGGTATCATGTGCAAATACTGCTTCCAGACGACCTGTGAAGCCTGTGAATAGGTCTTAAAGACAATAAAGTACTGGCCTTGGACCATAATAGCATTCATCCAAGAGTGGTTGACACTCCAAATCGTCTTACCAACCTGGCGCCCCCAAAATAGGACGCCACGCTTGTTTTTATCAACTAAAAATGCTCGATGGGCCTCAATCTGTTTAGGATGAGGCTGGTATAAGTCTGACATGACTTAACCTACTGGAGTTCTTCAAAATCAATTTTTGGTATCTTATTACCAAAGCCTTTAACGTTTGACTTGGTAATCACCTTAACAACCTGGCCGTCAATAGCTTCTTCGTTAAATGATGTGTTTAGTCCAAAGTTGTTTTCTGGGAAGAAGATTGATTTCAACCAACGCTTAATGCGTTCGACTCGAGCTTTATCCATAATCTCGCGCATATTATCGTGGGTTGGGGTAAAGCCAAGTCGAGCAGCAATTTCAAAGGCCGTTGACTCGTCCTCATTAAAGTGAAGACTCTGAACGACCCTAAAGCGACCAGTATCATCGCCATTTTCGTCATAAAGTGGCGAGTAAAGAGTTAAATGAAAGGTTGGTTCACGGACTGAAGTACCAAACTTAGTGTCATACGGTACAGTTGTAATTTCCCAGGTCAGGTAATAGTTATTACTGAATGAAAAGCGCTTAGTCTTCTCATTAGTATCAAGCCAAGTAGTGACCTCATCAATCGGATTAGGGTAGTAATCTGGGTCAATATTGTACTTTTCAATGCTACCAACCACTTCACCTCGGGTGTTAGTTAATTGACCACTCAGACTCATGGCTGGAGCGTGGTCAGTTGTACCACCAGTAAGAGCAGCGATGATTTGTTGGAGTTGTTCTGGTGTAAAGCTAAGAGCTGGTGACTCAGCTGGGCTAGTTGGTTGGATTATTTCTTGTTTTTGGGGAGCTTCTACTTCTACTGTTTTTGTTTCGGGTGTTTGTGTTGGACTGGCTTCTTTTTCAACTTGCTTTTTTGCTCGGCGCTCGGCCATGTCTTTTGCAAATTGGGCTTTTCGTTCTGGTGTCCATGCCATGTTTTTTGTTTCCCTTTTGTTATGTTAAGTAGCTTTGTAGTTGTAGTATGCAATGATTTATATCTTTATGTCAATAGACTATTTATTACTGTACTTATAACATATAACTTCTTATTTACAAACCGATGCTTATGGTGAATGGTGAGTTGGGTGAAATAGACCCCCCTCCCCCTAATGAGAAAGGAAGTCTGTTTAATGCTTACGGAGCCAGGCTCGTAGTCTTCAACAGCTGGCAACACCCCCTTGATTCACAGTTGCCAGACATAATCGTAACCATTCCATCCGATTCAAGTCGCAAGCCACAAGTCCGGAGTCGATAGGGGAATGGGTTTCGGGAATTGCACCCTCAACGATTATGCACCAAATTGTTGACATCCATATTCGAATGATATATACTAAATCATGCGATAAGAAAGGACGTTCCGTGAGGGCGTCCATCTTTTTTATGGAAGAGTAATTTTTATATTACGATAAGAATTACTGTCCATAACTATAGTCTTTTATAACTAATTTCGTCAACTACAAAATTAAACTTTGGTGTTATTATAGGGGTACATTCACATCAAAACACACCTGAAAGGACACTCATGGTCATAAAAGACGCTGAAACTCGTGACAACATATTAGACGGAGCCAAGTTACTACACGACTTCGTTAAAACTACAATGGGGCCAAAAGGCCGGAATGTTATCATCCGTGATAAGTTTGGTGGTTTATCAGTCACTCACGACGGGGTAACGGCAGCTAAGGCGGTTAGTAGCGATAACCTCCAAGAACAAATTGGCATTGAACTAATCAGAAAAGCTAGCGAGCAAATGGACTACATTGGTGACGGCACGACCTCTGTTACCGTCCTAGCCTACAATTTAATTAAAGAACTAAACACCTTAATTGAAGAGGGCATGAACCCAATGGTCATTAAACGAGAACTCGAGCCAATCGTGACCTACTTAATTGATAGTATTCAAGCTAAAAGCACTTTAATTAAACAGACCCCGCAAGCTGTTTTTGACGTGGCTAACATCTCAGCCGCTAACCCAGTTATTGCTAAGATGATTGCTGAACTGGTAGTTGGTACTGGTTATAAAGGAGCGATTACAGTTGAAACTGTCTCAGGCGGTGAAACTTACTCAGAACTAACCGCTGGCTACCGGTTTATGTCTGGCTATACATCGCCCTACTTCGTAACTGATAACATTAGCCGGGAAGCAGTCTTAAATAATCTAGCCGTCATCCTAGTTAATGGCAATATGGACGACATGGAGCAGTACCAAGACGTCATTATTGACCTTACCCAAGATAAAAAAATTACCGATATACTTTTTATAGTAAATGGCATAGATAATGAGATGCAATCAATCATGGTCTTAAATCATGTTAAAAAAGCTTTTCGAACTGCGGTCGTTAAAAACTACTTTGGCCAAGAATACCTAGATGACATCGCTGCTTTTACCGGCGCTAAAGTCTTTAACCCTTTGACCGGCGATAACCTAACGATTGAAGCAGTTGGTAAGGCTCAAAAAGCTGTTATCAATGCCGCTGAAACCATCATCTTTGGCGGTTTCGGTAGCACAGAAGCCCAGATAGAAGCTTTGACCAGAAAACAACCAACTCCAGACATTAAACGCCGCCTAGAGGCTCTAAATGGCAAGATTGGCCTAATTAAAGTTGGTGGTGTCAATGATACGGAAGCCGAAGAACTAAAATACCGGATTGATGATGCCGTGGCTGCCACTCGTGCTGCCTTAGAGGGTGGTATTTTAGCTGGTGGTGGGGTGACTTTGCGTAACATTGCTATGTCAGTCCTACCAAGTAAGGTTGGTGATGCAGTTGTTAATGCTTTGATGTCGCTAGAACATACTTTAATTGAAAATAGTGGCTATGATTATGGTGATTTTATTGGCAAAAAAGCCGCTAACAAGTGGGGTTATGGTATGGATGTCCATACGGGCAAGATTGTTAATATGCTAAAGTCTGGTATTGTTGACCCGACGATTGTAACAGTTGAAGTCGTCCGCAACGCCTTTGCGGTAGCCGCTACCGCGATTACAATTGGCGGCGCTAGTATTGCGGAGCCGATTAGCCAAGAAGAGTTAGCCCGTTTAATGGACCTTGGTAAAAAATAGTAACAAAAATCCTCGCTAAATACGAGGCTAATGTTGACTGCGAGTGGTATGGTATGAGGACCCAGTCCTTATTATACCTAACTGTGATTAGAATAACAGACTTTAATTAGCTTGTGGTATAATATACCATTAACTAGTCTTGTTACTAGAGTACCGTTGATATTTAACGTAAATAAATATTGTAGTCATGCGGTAAAAAGACTGATTTTTAAATGTCTAGGGTCAGTTGTAATAGTCCGTAACCCATCTCTGATAAAGTGACCGTTTTTTCTTATCTGAACGGTCACTTTTCTTTTGCATTTATTTTAGCACCAATTACTGATGATTATTGTGATAAAACTTACTTATTAAATAAACTACCCAAAACAACCCTTGATAATACCAACTACTAATCATCAACCACGGCTTCATTGCCACTCCTCTGGTACATAATCTTGCCCTAGAACAACCTCACTGGTATAAAAAGCCTCTAAGTCACTAGCTGGCACGACCAGGGCGTCAAGGTCACGAGGATAGTTATACGCAACCATATAGGCCGCCATTTCAGGGTAAGCTTTGTTGTGTCCCCAGACAAAACTACCGATTCGTTGACTACCGCGCTGCTCAGCCGTGATAAAGATGTGATTAAAAGCGGCGCGGCCTAAAAAGGTATATAGCTTGGTATTCATCCGGTCGGCAATAATCTCTTGGCCATCAGTTGTGGTTAGTTGCATACCTGGCTCTTCGTCAGGGTTTTGCGGCTTATAGTATAGTGGTTCAAACTCGCTCAGCTTTTTCGTCCTCTAATTGGTTTAATATTTGCTCCCAGTACAGTTTTTGCATCATCAGTTCGCCCATCGCTTTTTGAATGTCTTTTAGGTTATCCTTGCAGCGCTTGACTTCAATCTTGCGCTCCAGTTCATTCATACATCAAGCCAATGAACATGTAAAAAAAGTAAAAGACTACTGCTAAAAACGATGCCGTTAGTAGCATGACAATTACAAAGATAATCATGTCGGATAGTTTCATCTTGCCCCCATATCTATTATTTGTTTATCTTGTCGCCCACCTAAGGCTTCATACGCTCGGTTAACGTCATCCATAATCGAGCCGTTAAGTGGGACGAGGTGGGGTCGGTTTTGTGAGCCAAAGCGCAAGCTACCGAGATGGTCGTATTCATCTTGGATAGCCGTCATAGCCTGATAAGGGGTTGGGAATTGCGGGGCGTCAAAGGTGGCGTGTAATAAGGCGTGGGTATCAAGTAACATCGGGTACTGGTTGACTTCTAAATTACGAAAGATTGAAAATAGCGCACTGCCACCAAATAATCGTGAATAAAACTCAGCGTGGTGGTTATTATAATTACCCCTATTTTCCGGGTTTAAGTGGCTTATCGGGAAGTCTAACTCTTCAGGGCTAATCGCCACTCCATCACGGGTTGGATAACGCGGGTTGCCCATTTCAAAACGCGGCTGGCTGTTGATGTGATGTTGGTATTGGTTGTGGTGTCGCCGCGTCATAGTTAGTCCTCCCCACTCAGGAGTTAATATGGACCCAAATAAAGTGATAAACGAGCCAAGCTAAAAGGGCAATCCGGATGTCCATTGGTAGTTGCGAGGCAATAAAATGGGTAAAAGTAAACTGGTCATTACCTTTATTCTTAATTTCCCAGTAAATAGCGATGCCCTCAATAATGGCAAAGTAAATAATCCAGCCTGCCCATAACCAGTAGAAGACGTGTCGGTTAAACATCGTTTAATTGTCCTTTTTGTTTTTAATGTCCTGTTCTACTATGATAGTATGCCAAAACCAAAACAAATAAAAGGTCAATCTTTGTTATTTTCAACAATGAATTACAAAGTTAAACGTCAGGTGGTAGTCACCCGCATTCCAGCCGATACACCACTAGCTGAAAAGACTAGATTACTACAGATTGCATACTTAATGTCAAGGAGCAAGCAATGAAATTAGCAGTTATCCTGCCGAGTCGGGGCTTAATCTTTAGTCAAACTATCGAAGAAGTCTTAACTGAATTACAAGACTATGATTATAAAATATTCTTTTCGCATAGCAAACCAATCCCAGACTGCTTTAATCAGCCCTTAGAACTGGCCCTGGCTGGTAATTACGATTACATCTGGTTCGTCGAAGAAGACATGGCCTTACCACGGGGGGTGCTAGCTGAGCTACTAACTTTACAGGCTGATATTGCCACGATTGACTACCCAGCGACCGAGGGGGTAATGTGCCTACAGCGTGATGCGACTGGCGCTATCCTCTATACCGGTACAGGTTGTTTACTAGTGAAACGGTCAGTTTTTGATAAGATGGCTAAACCAATTTTTGATACGTCTTTTGCTTATACAGTTGATGGTCAGCTAATAGGTCAGCGTAATACAACTGATATGAGCCATTTATACGGCCAACAGGACGTCCATTTCTTCTTACAGGCTCGAAGCCTCAACCTATCCATCGCCGCAGCTGGCAGGACAGCTAAACAGCGTAAAATCGTTAATTATGGTGCGCCTGGTACCAATAACGGTTTTCATACCATAAAACTAATTTAATTCAAATGATAGGGGGGTGATATTATAGTGTTTTTATTTTGGTTAGGGCAAAGAATATAGAGAAAGAGAAGGATATCTTATGATATATACATACATACATACATACCGATAATATCAACCCAACATACCTGGGGGGTAGTTCCAACCAGACAATAATTATAAGAGATGTCAAGCAAATAAGATAACACACCCAAACCAAGATAAGACAAGTGCTAAGCGCTAACCCCCTAATGATTACTATTGATAATCAGGTACAATTATAGGCTCGACAGGTGCTGTGCTTGGCATGGCTACATGTTGGCTTGAAATGTTATTAAAATTGCTAATAATCTTATCTGTTAAAATGTTAATAAAAGCCTCATCATTTAGCAGTGCTTGCTTAAAGGTCTGCTCTTTGCTTTTATAGAGGTCAGCCTTGGCTAGCTCTTCAAAGTATTTTGACACATTACTATGATTAGTCTTGATTGTCTTAAAAAGTGTGTCATTTATTGAAATACTTATCACCTTATTCATAACATTCTACCTCTGTTGTTAATAACTTATTTAATAACATTATAATATCACACATGAGATAATGACCAAAATGCCTTAATCAGCTAGTCAAGTTTACCCCTTAAATGGCCTTAACGTCGTACAATATACCTTGCAAGACATTAAAATAAATTAAAAAGATGAGTGTATACCCATCTTTTAAGTTAAAAGCCCGTACAGAGCCTTACAACGCGTCTAACAGAGGTAGAAAACAGGCTAAAAAGTGCAATAAATATTCTGAATAATGATAATAATTACAGAGGTGTAACCCTTTTTAACTCTTTTTTAACTCTTATCTGCTCAGCTTTAACTCTTATTAACCTCTTATCCCTTATCAATCATTAAAAAACATACTATAACACATTACAAAGTATTTTCTAAGTGTTCTATTCTTGTTCTAAATATGTTCTATTCTTGTTCTATAAGTCTTTAGGTGGTAGCTCATTATCACCTGTTAAGTTAATACTAATACTAACTACTTCGCTAGTCTGCTGGATTCTTTGGGTTGCTTTGCCGTGTACCTTATCATGGGCATACATGGCGAGAGTTGTGGCGATTTCACGCTTGCGTGTATTGTCTTCATGCCCCCATTCATCAATCGTATCATTGATAACACCCTCATACATACCACTGTATTTAGCTAGCTCCATAGCGACAGCTGGTTTGTGCTTTAACTGATAGGCATTACTATCAATCACCTGCATATTGGTCGATGTCGTATTATAAGCTTTTCGATAAGCATCTCTAGTTGTACCTGTTGGGTTGTTGATTAGCTCATTGACAAATGCTCGCTGTTTACCTGTTAGCTTGTGGGTCTTGTGGCGCGGTGTGGCGCTGGTGGTATCTGCTGCCAGTTTATCGAGTGCTTGTTTATTTAGTTTATCCGTCATGCTATCAATATAACACTATTCAATTAGCGCTATCAATCACACTTTAATAGGCTTGTGGTAAAAAATACACTACTTATTACAACATAACCACCTCTATTAAATATCATAATATTGCAAAATAGCAGTGTTTAATAGGTTAGAGTATTGCAATAATGACTAATTAAGACTATTATTAGTACATGACCAAGCAAGGACACGAACCACTCCGCTAGTCATCAGTAACTTAACAATCAGAGGACAGCACAACATCGCAAGGGCAAGCGATAGAAAAAATAGCCGACAGCTCACCCCTCTGATTGATAGTTACAAAACCTTATCAATCATAAACGAGGGCAGAACAATGACAACTAAAGCAACTTATGACAAAGCCGCTACTATCATAAACAAAGTTTTGAAACAGTATGATGACGAAGCTTTTACGCCGCGTGTATCAGTACTAGACACAGCTAACCACGGCTATGGCTTTGGCAAATACAGCCTAGTAGTTAATGATACCGCTTACGACCTGATACAGCTTAAGGGCATGGCGCAAGACATATTCTATGCAGATGAGACGATTGTTATCGGCGATAATGATTATTATCTTGAACCAATTAATAGCACTTGCTTTGGCTTGGCATTATATTAAATAACTTAATCGCCCCGCCGGTGGCCTTATAACCGGCAGAAATGAGCAATATAATGAGTATTTGGAAAGACAATTCAAGCAACTACAATGGCAAGATGTTACGAGCAATCGTGCGCGTCAGTGACACCGAGATAGTCGAGGCTAACCTTTACTATTCACGAGACTACACCGAGACAAAAAATCAATGGGGTGTTACGACGCGCGACAGTACGGGCACGCATCGGATTATCTTAAATTGTAGCGCGATGCGACAGAGTGGCGACTTTTACAGCGGCGGACTTGGTAAAAGCTATGTAGTCGCTACTGGCATCAAGCGTAAAACAATCAAAGACTTGAACATTATCGCTGGTAAGTTTGGCGACGCCGAATTGATTGCCGCAAGCGAGGGCGACTACTCACCAACCTTAATTGTAGGAGTTAAATAACATAATGACCGATACATATAAAGCTGTTGTTAAGAAATTAGAACAAGCCCGTTATGCCGCTATAATAACTTTTAACGATATAGGATATAGAGACTGTGGCGTTTGGAGCAGCGCCGAGGCGGCTAGACTAGGGGCAAATGCGGCACTGGCCCGACTTGAAGTCAAGAATGGCGACTGGGACAGCGACCATTCAATGGCAACTTATCACTATCTGCACAATAACTAAACATTAACCGCCCTTGTGCAGCACTGCGAGGCTGTGCAAGGGTAAAGAAAAGAGGGACATAACATGAGCGACCAACAAATTAAAATCATGGTGCTATCTGACGAGATTATCAACCTTGTCAATGAGTACCGCGACAGCCAAGACGACCCCGACGGTCTAACCAACAGCGATATGCAAGGCGTGGCCGAGGCTATCGCTATTAAGGCGCTGGCATGACGGACGACGAAGAAACCCTAGACAAACTTATCGAAGACGCACGGCAGGCCTTGGAGGACGCCACCGCCGAAGAAGTCGGCCGAGTTTATCAGTTTTACATTGACGAGGGCCATACCCCAAGCCAAGCCAAGCAACTCACCCAGGATAATTTTACAAACTTAAACGTAGAAAGGTATTTATAAGATGAAAACAATCAATCAAAACTTACTAAAATTGTACGCTATTTATGGTCTATGTCTGGTCGCTTACTTGCTAATCATTGCAGGCGTGGCGGTCGATATATCAGCAGACAGCACAGCAAGCCCGTTAAGGCCAGTCTACCAGCCAAATAGTATGCAATATCAACAAGCAACTATAGACGGCCTAGAGAGCCTTATAAACACACAGGGAGGCCAACGCTAATGACTGACAATCAAATTATTACAACTAACCTAGTCCGTCACAAGCTTATGACTAGGTACGGTCGCACCCAGGCCGAGATTAAAAAACCAGTTAAAATAATTGTACGGCTTAAAAGCTAAATGGCGGACCTTGCTAGGCAGTCCAGTCTAGGCCTAAGTCATACAGGCTATAATGGGCCACCAAAAATAATCAATCGAAAGGAGATAATATGTCAAAACTAACCAGTCAAGATAAACGGACAGTTGCCAAGTACATCAGCCCCTACATCCATGAAGTTGGCGAGAGTTCGATGAGCCTGATGGTCTATCAGCGCCTCAATATGTGGCTCGAGGGCTTCAGTTTCGCCGAGATTGCCGCCGAAGAGGGTGTCAGCACCCAGACGGTTAATACTAGCGTTAAACGGGTCGTCGAAGATGTCCTAGCTTTTGCTCAGGAGTACCAAGATGCAGCCAGCTAATCAACACCTAACTTGTAACGTTGATGTCAGTCAGTATCCGTGGTATTGCCAAGACCATGAAGTCTACATCACTGATGACCCAGACGTGGTCGAAGTCGAGGTGAGCGATGACTGATGAGCTAAACATTCCGAGCCTGATGTATGACTATGCTCGTAACTTACCGCCCAAAGTCATTACGAAGATTAGCCCGAGCCAAATTGGTGGCTGTAGCCGCGCTCATATCTTAAAAATATGGCAGGTGGCAGAACTAACCCCAACTAACCCCGGCGCTATCCTCAACATGCAAACTGGCTTCATGTGGGAGCAAATCATTAAAGACAGCTTGAGCCAAGCCCATGTGCCTTACCTCTATCAGCATAAAATGGTTGATGAAGAACTAAACATGGAGGGAACGCTGGACTTTGGCATCATCACTAACGGTGGCAAAGAGCTGGAGATATGGGACAGCAAGACCGAGAGTAGCCTAGCCGCTCGTTACCGTAAAGGTATTAGCTACTTGGAAGCCCACCAAGACTATGTTGACCAGCTCAACGCTTATGCGATTATGGCTGTTCGACAAGGCTTTAAGGTTAAAAAAGGTGGCTTTATCGTCATTCACCGTGATGATAGTTTCATTGAGCAAGTCCCCTTTGCTTTTGAAATGGACAAGGTTGCCGCAACCATGAATAAGATTAAATATTTAAATCATTGTCTTAAGGAGGACATTTTACCAGAATGTGACGGCAAGTATTGTAAAATCGGCTTATGTGGTTATGGTAATCCAAATACCCAAGCCCCGAATAGTAAAAAGAAAATGGTTAATACCGAATGTTGCGGCACAGTCGAACAAATCGAACAGTGGCGCCGTGAAGCAAATCTAATTAAAGAAAGTGAGAAGTAAAATAATGGGTAGCAATGTTCGTCGTAAAAAGATTAGGCAGCTCGTTAATAACTTGCGCCAGGCCCGACCAGACACTAACATCACTGTTGAAAATGTAACTAAACAACTAAAGGAGAAGAAATAATGGCCCAAGAAGCACAAATCATTGATATCGCTGAACCAATGCAAGAGCGTGAAAAGAAAGACGGCAGCGGTACTTATACCGCTATGCGCGTAACGATTAAGTTACCCGATGGCGCCCTGGAAACAATTATTAGTTTTGACGAGAAGAAAGTCGGCGAAGTCGTATCAGTTGAAAAGAACGGTAAGTACTGGAACATCGTTAAGCCCGCTCGTAGCTATGACAAGCCAAAAGCTGGTAGTCCGAGCCAGACCGATGTTATGCAATCACTCCGCTTCTTATACACTGTCATGCAATCCATTGATAGCAAGGTCGATGCTATTGTTAAAGAGTTAAGCCTCGAAGTCAAAGCCCCTGATATTTCAGCTGCTGTCACTGCCGCTATCCTCGATAACACCCCGGCCGAGCCAACTACTGGCATTGATAAGTTTCGCCAAGCTCGTCAGCAAACTGGCCTAATCAGTGAGCCAGAGGTCGTGCTAGATGACATTGACGACAAGCCGATTGATTTAAGCGAGATTCCATTCTAATCATTACAATCTAAGGAGAACTAAAAATGGCAACATTAATACTACTAGCAACGGCAACATTAGCGTTCTTTGGGACATGGGCATTTTTAAAAATAGTATGGGAACCAGGCAATACTGAACATCTAAAGGCTCAAGCATATATCCGAGACCTACAGTGGAAAAATGAGCAACTCGATGCCGGTATTAATCCTGATGGTATGCCGTTTGACTATGACCATTCGAGCGACTACCACAACTATAACTGTACTTGTGAGCAGTGTAAACGCATAGCGCCAGAGAATCAGGCGCGTATTCAGCGAGATAAGGCAAAATTAATAAAGTTACGGAGTAACTAAAATGACTAAGGTAAAAATCCAAATTAAACATTACTTCACTGGAGCAATACTATTTGAGTATGAATCCGATGGTAATACGATAAAAAACACACTTATAAAAGCGGTAAGTAGTGGTGCCGACCTGCGTGGTGCCGACCTGCGTGGTGCCGACCTGTATGGTGCCGACCTGCGTGGTGCCAACCTGCGTGGTGCCGACCTGTATGGTGCCAACCTGTATGGTGCCAACCTGCGTGGTGCCAACCTGCGTGGTGCCGACCTGTATGGTGCCAACCTGTATGGTGCCAACCTGTATGGTGCCAACCTGCGTGGTGCCAACCTGTATGGTGCCAACCTGC
>JAEHJW020000074.1_pt1 | contig 41555 bp, 49 predicted proteins | sample 9271431 | NCBI WGS metagenome assembly JAEHJW02 | reverse complement strand
TTAGGAGTTTGCGTGGGCAAAGTGCCTCACAATCCGACAGCGAGACGGCGCACCGGAGCGCACTTTGTGCAGCAGCCAGTACCCGTAAGCTTGAGACGCACCGAAAGCAAACTCGAAGGCAGTAAACACCCAAACGACTGGCGAGATGTCATAGACGAGCAAGTAGTAGACCTGCCAAAAGAAGAACAGACTTCGTGCAAAGGAATCAAAGAGTCCTAAGATGGGTTCGGGCCGCCAAATGCGAAGGATTGACCAGACGACAACGATGCTACCCAGCAAGTTAACGAAGAACACATGCAAGGGTTGAAACTCAGGCAGAGGCGAGACAAGGCCAAGAGTTTGGTGCACGAGTTTGAATGTCCATGGAGTGGCGAAAGCAGCAGTGGCTACGAGATCGTAGATTGCGCTGGAGCGGACGAGTTGGCGGTAACGATGTTCCAGCATGGGAAGACTCCTGACGAATAGCGTTTATCTGCCGCCCCGCCAAAACTTGTTTATTCCGCGATCTGGTGGCGGATAAACCTTGTTGAACTGAAAACCTACGACAGATCGGCGGAAACTATGGGGATTGTAAGGTTTTGCAGACTGGTGTCAATTGAATGTTGTGATGACAGCGCGCAGAACGTTGCAGAAACCTGAATCACCCCAGGATTCCCGGAGGCAGATGGTTATGAGTCACGCTACCTTGGGTGACTCTTCCAGTTGGCGATAATACGCCATTTCAAACTCCACAGATGGAATATTGCTTATCGATTCCAGCAGTTCGGCGGATACAATATGTCATGAGTGGCGGTTTCGGACAGAATATTTACCGATTTATGTGACACATCAAGACCTTGGAGCGTGATAACCGGGTTTGTTGACCCGTATCGTGACACCTTTGGGGTCAAGCCGATTTGCGAAGTCATGCAGATCGCCCCGTCGGGTTACCGTCGCCATGCTGCCCGAAAAAGGAACCCGGATCTGCGCTGCGCCCGTGCCCGGCGTGATGAAACTCTGATTCCGGCCATTCAACGGGTTTGTGAGGAAAATACTGGAGGCTAACCGCCACACGGGTTTCAAACGATGTCCTTCTTTAACCAAACACCCTCCACAAAAAACCGGGGCGGTTCGGTTATCTCATATCCACTGTTCGCCGGGTACCATTCTGGGCTTTTTCAACACCCTGCTAACGCCCTACCAATGCAATTCTCAAACTCGCTTTCTCTGACACACCTATTGTAGAAGACAACCACAGATACGGCTCACTACTCAATGTCCAAATATATCCTTGGTCACGAACTAATCTGAGGCTTTGTCGTGGGCGCTATTGACAACGGCATCTTGCTGTAATCTCGCAAGTTCGAACTTGAACATCGGTCTCTTTGGTGGCGAGCCAGTCTTTCAATTCGGAACTGGCGTTGATCGGCAGGCCATGGATCCCGCAGGGCCAAGACCCAAGCCAGCGTTCAAGATTCTCTACATCGTCAGGTCGCCGATTTTTGTGAACCGTATGGCCTCTAGGGTAGGGAACAAGATGTTCGAGGCTTTGTGGTAAGATCGGGGCAGTGGATCCGAAGTACCAGAAGCGCGATCCTATCAATACGTTATGCCCGCTGATGTCCCTTGGTTTTTCGTCAAAGTTGTGAATATTGTTCTGAACCCATTCAAGATCACCGTTCCCATATGGTCGGTAAATATTGTCAGGTACAGGTGAGGCAGCATCGGGCCGACGATCGTAAAAACGCGTGTCATCCCAGTACGCGCCGAGAGACATGGATTGCGCCACTTGCATCACATACACGACGTAACCCGGCATGCAACTCCGAAATCCAATGATCCAGTCTCCGCCAGAGGCAACAGCGCGAATTCTTGGCTTACATATGGCGAGTGTACAAAAGCCATCATATGGACGTGGGGCAGAACCTCCGTCATGGCGAACGACATAACGAAAGATACGGGAAGTCATGATATCTCCGCAATAGAAAAAGGTGACAGTGATGTAAATAACTTGGTCAACCACCCGGTGGCCTCCGGATAGTAACCGCAATCGAGGATAAATTCTTGCCCTTTGGCGACCGTCTGCAACAATACTGAGTCGTTATCCATTACCCATCGAGATGGTTTCCCGTGGTATGACAGCGCGGGTCGCCCATCTACAGGCATGAACCACGTCGGCAGGCTCCAGCACGAACGATTTCGACCATCTGCCGTTAACCGCAACGACGGAATGAATTGCTTGAATAAGCCTCCGCCGGAGTGCCCTACGTCAGCGCCCCCTAAGCGTAGTGACTCCGCAGCCACATAGATTGTGTTGTTCTTACGGTTGAAGCGGTCAGCGGATGCTATGTGTGGATGTTCGCGCAGCCATGGGTGGGAACTTAAGACATCCTGCACGCGGTCCGTCACCAGGAGTACCTCGCCAACCTGCAACCAACCGAATAGAATGTGCAGGTCTGGACTTCCCGGAACATAACGCCAGCCTCCGTTGATCCACTCTACTTTTCGGAACCAACCGAAAAAAAGAAATAAGTCGCCAGATCCGACGCCTTGCTTTTGCAAGTGGCCTTGTGCTGCAGCGATTTGTCCGAATGCTGGACGCCATCCCGGTCTGCGCGAAAGTGCTGAACCACATAGATCTGGATCTACATGAACAGCAGTCTGAGCGTCGAAACGGTTGTGAGTGAGATCGGCAGCAAGTGCGCCAATGTCAATTCCATCAGTTTTCAGTTCACCGAGGCGCAACGAGTCGGACGATGGGATCGGTAAAGAAATCATCTGTCCATTGGGCAAGATCGGACTGGGCACCTCTCCATATTGAGAGTCGAAGCCTTTTCGGCTGAAAATCAGACGCATGTATACCTTGGATTCCAGGATGAAGTGCAATTTTGAATAACCCCGGCAGTGGGCAAGGTGCGATAATATCAACGCTCTTTGACTTGCCAGTCGAAATTGCACATGATGAACTACACACACTTCACCCAGGAAGAACGATACCAGATTTACGCCTTGGTGAACGGGCACACGCAAAAGGAAATTGCCCAAGTGCTGAAACGCCACCCGGCGAGCATTTGTCGCGAACTGTCACGCAATCGCGGCCAGCGCGGTTATCGGCCTAAGCAGGCACATCGGTTGGCTGTTGAACGGCATGCCGTTAATGCCCGGCGCGTGCCCGATAGCGCATGGCGCTTTGCTGAACAGAAACTTCTGGAGCAATGGAGCCCGGAGCAGATCAGCCACCACGCCCGCATCAGTACAGAAACGGTGTATCAGCGCGTGTACGCCGACAAACGTACCGGCGGCGCCTTGTGGCGAAATTTGCGCTGCCAGAAGCAACGGCGCAAGCGATACGGCAAGAATGACCGACGCGGTATCATTCCGAACCGGGTATCCATTGAGCAACGACCAGAAATTGTTGATGATCGCAGCCGGATTGGCGACTGGGAAGCGGATACCGTCATCGGCAAGAACCACCGACAGGCCATCGTCAGCCTGGTAGAACGCAAAAGCGGCTTTACCCTGATTCGCAAAGTTGAGCGCAAGACCGCGCAGGCGGTGGGTGACGCGATGATCCAGTTGCTCACGGCCCTTGCAGGATCAGACGCTAACTATTACCTCGGACAACGGACGTGAGTTTGCAGGTCATGAAACCGTGAGTCAAAAGCCGGATGCAGCGTTCTTCTTTGCGCATCCTTACGCATCATGGGAGCGCGGCTCCAATGAAAACACCAACGGCCTCATCCGCCAGTACTTCCCGAAAAACAGAGACTTTACCACCATCACCGACGAAGAGATCGACATGGTCATGCAGCGGCTAAACCACCGTCCGCGAAAGCGGCTTGGTTTCCTGTCGCCGATTCAGGTATTATCAAATGAGGGCGTTGCACTTCAAACTTGAATCCGCGATACATTCTTCGGTGAAGCACGAAAGATTATGCGTCAGTTCCCTGTTGGATCGAAAAATGCCAAGGGTATTGAGAACCATCTCGGCGCACTCGTTCATCGCTCGATGCGAGATGTTTTGCGTCCGTTTCTTGAGGCTTGGCAAGCAGACTATCGCTTTTGGTGGGAGAACACTAGTGACAAGGCTCTGCCGCCCTTCGAGGGGCAAAAGGCATATCCGAAACTAAACGACATGATTTCTCAATGGAGTGACGTTCAAGCAATCATGCGTGCCATCCAAGATGAATTGGTAAGCATGTACAAGTTAGTCGATGTGACCAATCTTTCATGACCACCCGAACAGGGAGATTACGGAAAGGTGCTCATATGGAATTGATGGCCCCTGTACTTGATGACCTGCTCAACGATGGTCGGCTAGCGCGGCTGTTCTCGAAGGATGCCCGCCACTGCGCGCTGCAGTTGTGGATCTTGCAAATCAAGTCCTCCGAGCAATCGATTGAAAATCGCATCGTCTACGGCCGCCTGCTCCCCTACAGCCATTCCAGCGATCGCTGGAGTACCAGCGACGACAATAACTTCCAAGCCATCAGGCAAGTCAAGGCTCAGGTTACCCGGCTCAACCTGTACGTCAAAAGCGACCGCTGCGCAAACCTCCTGCGGCAATTGAGCGCCGGACGAACTATTTCGGCGATCAGCGAAGAATTGGAACTCAAGCTCTCGGACAAGTTAAGAGCACGGTTCGGAACGACTGCGCTCGCCGCAGATGCCCTGGTCTACCGCCCCGTCGCCTATCTGCTCAACCGCGATGCGCATGACCGACATTCGCCTTCCAGCCCGCATGGCGGAGCTGGAGCCTTAAGCGCTTCGATCACCCAGACCGACAAGGGGGCACTGTTCCGCCTAGATCAAGACTACGACGTGACCTTGGCCGCATCGGTGATCAGGCGCCTCAACGCGGATACGGGACTGGACTTCGGTGATGCCGACACCGCCCGCTTTGGCGACATCGAGCTGTTGGTGTTTCCTGCGCTGGACGATCTGGAACGTCCCTTGCTGAACGTGAGCTGGGCCGATGCTCCACGCGCCTTCGTCGTTCGATTTAATCCGATGCAGGTTCCGTACTTCAGCGGCTTCCAGTTCCGCCTGAGCATCGCGAACGACGGCCAAATCGCCTACTCAGGCGTCGCCACTGCAGAACGAGATGCGGACGGAGATATGTTCGAGCGCAAGTTCGAGTTGAGCGACCAGTTGCGCGCGAGGACTGACAGCACCGATCTAGAGATTTTCGGTTTCCGTGGCGTTAATTCCCGCGAGGGCACGCTGTGTTGCCGGTGGCAGATCGGGTACGTTCGGGAAATCAATCTTCAGGGGCATGTAGTCAGCAAAGGGAACAGCCCGGTCAAGTTCGACTGGTTGGAAAAAGCCACACGGCCGCCCGTGTCGGCACGGGTGCAGGCAGCTTTGACTATCAATCGCGGCAATCTGGGATTCAACAACCGAGTTGGAGGGCGTGCGGCGGACCCTTGGGTCCCGGCCAATCGCGATCTCATGTCCCTTTTTGCGCGGCTTCATCCGCCGAAGTCGGAGGGGCGGTTTTTCTTGCGCTGGGGCCAGGGCGATGGTGAGGGGCGGCTGCAATTCGTGGAGTGGTTCAAGGCGCTGCTGGCCAAGTACCGGCAGCACCAGGTGGTCATTTTCGATCCATATTTCGATGCCGCTGGCTTAGGTCTAGTGTTGCTTTGTGCGGCCCCGACGGCTGGCTACATCGTCTTCACGTCGCTGCCCAAGCCATCCAAGGAGGGCGAAGCCACGCCGGGCGAATCCGACAAGCCCATCCGGAGCCGGATTAACAACCTGGTCGCGAGCTGTGAGCACAACCGTCAACTACTGAATCGTATCAAGCTACACATCTATGGCCTGAAGGAAGGCAGGCTGCATGACCGCTACATCCTCGTCATGGGATCGGACGGGCTACCGGTCGCAGGTTTTAATCTGTCCAACTCGTTTCAACAGGCCACAGAAAACTATCCATTGCTGGTCACCCCGATCCCTGCTGATGTCTTGCTACAGGTCGAACAATATAAGTCCGAGCTGGTACAGGAGGCGCAGGTAGCACAGGCCGAAGGCCAGACAGAGAATCCATCCATGCGGCTTCTCTTCGTCTCAACAGCGTTGCTGACGGTACCGCGACGCTACGAGCCACTACGCTTCCTCGATAAGGCAAAGGCAGGCGACGTGCTCAGCGTATGGACCGGCGAGCCGTCCCTACAAGGCTTGAGCGGCGATCCGTTGAAGGAGCAGATGGCGGTGCTTGACCTGCTCAAGGATGACTCGCTCGCGCTGCCCGATACGGCTGGCCTGCGCAATTACCTCGACCTGCAGGCGGGCGACTTCGCGGACTTCACAGCGACGTGGGAGGTGCTCGGCGAGGTGCTCGCGCATTTACCCACCGGGGACAGCCGTTTTCGCGAGATCGAATCCAAGCGTGATTTTCTGGAATTCCTGACGCAGTTCCTCGGTGCATCGTTCAACCGTCCCCATGACGAGGTAGACAAGGAACTGGCTGTGGTAGAGGCCCGGTTCTTTCGAGAGCCAATCGAAACTTTGCTACACAGCTCCTATGGCCCTAAACACCTGTTCCATGGGGCAAAGTATGCAGCCTTGACCTGGTCGGAGTACTTCGCCATCAAGTTCCTGTGGTGGCATTCCTCAGATAATCTGCTGACAATCGCCGAATCCCATATGGTCTGCGTGCCAATGGAACCACAAGCATCAGACGCGGTGCGGCTATCCCTGTTGAGTCAGATCGTCAGTGAAATTTCGCTATCAGTGCTGTTCGACATCAGCGATAGGCAGCGGGACCGCCTCGTTCGAAGCGACAATGGTCTGCTGCAATGGATGGGACTGAATGCGATTGAGATGCAACTGGAAAAGCCGGGAGGACTCGAAAGCGTGCTGCGGTGGATGGTCGTCTTTACCTGCCCGGAGCGGGTGCGAGCCTTAGGCTGGATGGTTCATCATGCGGCAGGAAATCCGAGGATGGCCGAAATATACAAGGGCCTGGTCGCGGCGCTCCATGAGGCACTGCCAGCGACCATTTCTTTCGACGAGCTGAGGTGTCTGGTCGACTCCATGCGCGGGCATATGCGGCAACTGGCCTGGACCGAACCGTGGCTGTTCCAAGATGTGATCTACCCCTTGTTGCAAAACGACCGGGCCAAGTTCGATGATGCCTGCGAGATCTGGGTGCAGGAACTGGTCGGCATGCTGAAACCGCAACCGAAGGACCAAATGCGGCTGTTTGATTTGACGCGCGAGGGGCAGACGACCAACATCGCCGCGTTCCTTTTCTCCTATAGCAGCCCTGAGCGACAGCAGATCGGCCTGAAATCGATGCAGGCGATCCTAAGTCGGCAGAAGCGGGTCGTGCAACAGCCCCTCGCCAGCACCTCGGACTGGACCCGGTGGGACAGCGCTCTCACGGTCTCGCTGTGGATACTGGCCTTTAGCAAATGGTGCGAATATTACCTGCGCCAGCGCGGTATGACTGGCAGTGAATTGGAGTGCCTGTCGACGAACGCCCGAGAGCTGGCCATGGTCAGGCCGATAGTCGAATGGCGCTCGAAGATCGCCGGCGAGCCGGGCCAGCTCGCCGCGTTCCTCGATCAGGTGGAGGAACTCCTGGCCTCGAGCGACGATTCGAATAGCAATCTTCAACAGTAGATTCAGCGATGGCCTAAGGCCAATGTAAAAGGATGGCCGTGCCACCTGGAAATCTCAAACAGCTCCGTGGTCAGCAGATACTGGCACCCTCGATCAGGGATGCCGTAGTCTTGTGCGTCCCACATTCATTTACCTGTCTGACCGAAAGCCTTGGCCTCCTGAGTTCGACACTTTTTTCTCAACTGATTGTATTTGAACGATACGAATGTTCAAAATTGTCACTACAACGCGATTTTTGAGGGTTTTGGCAGATTGACCGTATCGAATAAATCCTTTTGTTCAGGGGTCAGGGTGGTGAGCCCCTTGGCTGATTGTTTGCGATGGAGTGTGACCTGGTGATGTTGGATACCGCGCACCACTTCCAGCATCCGGTTTGGGGAATAGGGGCTGTTCTTGGCCTTGAGGCGCATCCGAAGGACACGGAACAATACCAGGGCGAGGAAGCAATGAACCGCCCCGTGTTTGGTGGAGGCCAAATTCTGAGAGGATTATAGAGCCATGAATGCGTATTCCACGGCAAACTGGACAGAAGATGCAAGCGGCGCACGGGATAATCGTGGCACCCTTGGTAATTTTCATTGGGGTACCCATGGCTGAAATGTGCACTTGCTGCGGGGTACACCTAGCCCTTCCCCTCGGCTCCCTCATCGATCCGGGCATGCTGCTCCTCCCACAGCATCGGCGGATCCACCGCCAGATCGAACAGCGTAACGTGGTTCGGCATGGTGTCGTCGAGGATGGCGGCAACGATGTCCGGCGCCAAGGTCGTCAGGTTGACCATCCGGCTAATGTAACTGTTGTCGACCCCCTCCCTGGTGGCGATCTCTTTGAGCGACTTGGCTTCGCTGGATTGGAGCATGGCCAGCCAGCGGTGGCCTCTTGCCAGCGCCAGTTGCAGCGGCGTTGTTGCGGTATCCCATGGCCTTGCCTTGGCTGTCTCGCCATTTGGCAGCGTGACCAGTTTGCGCCCGCTACGGCGTTTGATCTGGATCGGCACCGACAACGTCAGTCGGCCATCGCTGGCCTCGATGACGTCGGGTTCGCCCGTCTTCTGGATTTTGATATCACTCATGCCAATGCCTCCTCGGGCTGGGCAACGCCCGCCGGTTGCAGTTCAAGCACCAGGCGCTCGATACCGTTAGTTCGCAGTCGCAGTTCGATGTTGGTCGGAGACACAATCACTTTCTCCACCAGTAATTTCACGATCCGCGTCTGCTCGGCCGGGAACAGTTGATCCCAAATCACGTCGAGCCGGATCATGGCCACAGTGATTTTGGCCTCGTCCAAGGTGGGGTCGAGTTTGATCGCCTGTGGCAACATCTCATGCAAGAGTTCCGGGGCGCGCAGGACCGTCCGTAGTTGCTCCAGTACCGCTGATTCGAGTTCTGCGGCAGGCAGACGCGGCAAGCCCGAAGCACCCGCGTGCTCCTTGGCGTCGCGCTGTGGCACGTAGTAGCGGTAGCGGCGTCCGTTCTTTTTCGTGGTGTGCCAGGGCGACAGCGCTCGCCCGTCGTTGCCGAAGACGATGCCCTTGAGCAGATACGCCACGGTCGCCCGCGTCGCATTTCCGCGCACCCGGCCATTGGTGGCCAGGATGGCGTGGACGTTGTCCCACAGTGCGCGGTCGACGATGGGTGGATGCTCCGCCTGGTACCACTGCTCCTTGTGGCGCAGTTCGCCGAGGTAGGTACGGTTGCCGAGCATCTTGTAGATCAGGCTCTTGTCGATCAGTTTGCCCTCGCGAACCTTTCCATCCTGCGTGGTCCATGCCTTTGAAGTCACCCCGTCGAGGCGCAATTCCTTAACCAGCATGGTCGATGAGCCGAGTTCGACGAAGCGTTGAAAAATGTGACGGACGACCTTGGCCTCGCGTTCGTTGGGCACCAGTCGCCGGTTCCTGACGTCGTAGCCGATTGGTGGTACGCCGCCCATCCACATACCCTTGCGCTTGCTGGCGGCAATCTTGTCGCGGATGCGCTCGCCGGTGACCTCACGCTCGAATTGGGCGAAGGACAGCAGGATGTTCAGCATCAGTCGCCCCATGCTCGTCGTGGTGTTGAACTGCTGGGTTACAGAGACAAAGGACACACCCTGTCGCTCGAACACTTCGACCATCTTGGAAAAGTCCGCGAGGCTGCGGGTCAGCCGGTCGATCTTGTAGATGACGACGATATCGATCTTGCCGGCCTCGATGTCCGCCATCAGTCGCTTGAGTGCGGGCCGTTCCATATTGCCGCCAGAGAATGCCGGATCGTCATAGTCATCGGCGACAGGAGTCCAGCCCTCGGCACGTTGGCTGGTGATATAGGCATGACCGGCGTCGCGTTGAGCATCGATGGAGTTGTATTCCTGGTCGAGCCCCTCATCGGTGGATTTGCGCGTGTAGACCGCGCAGCGCATACGGCGCTTCAGGACTTCACTCATCGATGAACTCCTTTTTTGGAGGCGGCCTTGGGTGTGGCTGACGGCTTGAGCCCGAAGAACAAGGGACCAGACCATCGTGTTCCGGTGATCTCCCTTGCAATCATGGAGAGGCTTGGGTACGTACGCCCCTGAAAGTCATATTGACCATCGGTGGTTACCACGACTCTATGAGTGACACCCTGGTGTTCCCGTGCCAACACCGTACCGGCGACCGGACGGTAATTGCGATCGCGCTTTTTATTCTGACCGGTTTCCAGGATGTTTTTGATGCGGCGGTTGTTCCGATCGATCAGGTTATGATCAACCTTGCGAAACTCGATTTCCTGCAGCCGATACGCTATGCGTCGCTCCAGAAACGGGCGGCTATGCGTCGGCGTATCTGCACAAAACAAGTGTCTCCACAACGCCCGGATCTCCGTCATGCCCAGGCTCGGCAATTGTGCAATCTGCGACACCACTGAGGGTGGCGTGACGTAGGGGTGGTTTTTTGGGTTCATGGAATCTCCTTTTTCCTCGGTGGGTTGGAGACCTGATGAACGCTTCCTTCTGGCGGAATAGCAAGTTCAAACTCGCTCTCTGCGGCCAGGTTTTCGGACTGCGTCACCCCGGCACTACGTAGACGTACCAGTCCGTTTGCCAACAGCGAGGCGATCTCGCGACGACGCTGCTCTGGGATCATTCGATCGGGTGGAATATGGCTGATTGCATACATGGGTATCGGTCCTCTCCGTCAAACTCGCTTGAATAGCAAATTGTCCGGGTGAACCGCCCTTGATGCCATGAGGGAATTTCGTAGGCGTTCGAAGTGTTGCTATCCGCTTCAAAGATACCCTGCCCTCAGCAAGATACGGTCGACCAATCAGAGTGTTATTGAGGATGTGACAGAACGGTTTTCAGGAACTGTTTGCCAACTGGGGTGCCAGATAACAAATCGACGATCTGCCCCTTGACTTGTTGGATATCCCGTCCGGCTTTTTCGGCGGCATGCAGCACCGTCGAGTATGCATCGAGCACATCGAGAACGGTGATGTCGTAACCGTGACCGAGCGCCAGCCATCGCAGTGCTGCAAGTCCGGAGGCCACAGCAAATTCAGGTTGACTCACGGCAAAGTCCCGCGCGGCGCGCACCAGCGTGCGTGGATCAGTCGGACTATTGTTGACCAGTTCAATGGCTACACCGAACAAACCAGCATCCTTTGCCGCAGCAAACCACTTGCCTTCGGCCCCAGGAGTGCTGTTGATCAAGTCACGCAAAATCTGTTCGGGTGCCACATTCGGGTATTTCCTGACGATGGCCCGAAATGTCGCCAGATTGGTTGCTCCCCGGTTGGCTTCAAGCGCATAACGCCGGTATGCCTCTTCAGCCATGCCCGATGACAGAAGAATGGCCTCGCAGGATTCGGCAATCTGCCAACCTGGATCATTCACCCCGCGCAACTGCTCGGCATAGCGCACCGCCTCAACTTTCTTCCCCATCGCAACCAGTGCTTTGACCCCCCACTGATGGTAGTGCCACCACCGGAACGGCGCACGACCCAGCAAAGTCAACAACTGTTCATGACGGCCAGCCGCGTAGAACGATGCAAGACAGGCGATCGTTCCTTTGAAAAATCCCCGACCAGATTCCTGAGGCACCCAAATATACTCAACCAGCGGTAAAAATTTGTCGGCCCACTTGGCAGCCATCTCCGGAGTGGCGCATAACTCTCCCCAGTATTCACCCAGCAACTCCAAGTAGGGAATCCCATCGTTTTCCAGGGCCTGCCAAAGCCGTTCCAGCCATTGCTGTCGAACATCTGGCTCAACATTGGCCTTGGCAATGATCGGTACCAAGGTATCGATGGCCCGGTTCACTGCCGAGCCCAGAGAACCAGACGAACTATCCACCTGCTCCAGCGCAGGTGAAAGTTTCTCCAGTAGCGTCACGGCACCCTCAGCCGCAACCACCGGCTCCTTGCGCGCAACCAGTTTGATTTCTGCGAGAGCCTCCTTAATGCGCTGGATCGGCGTATCCGATCGCCAGCCGAAAGCATGACGCCGAAACCGGGCACTGAACTGCCATTTATGTGCGCTCATGATGAAATGCCTCAGGCTGTGGTTTATCCATTACGGGCGAATCGATCAAAGGTATCCTCATCGACTTCATCATCATGCTGGGAGTCACTCCATTCAGCGTCGGGCATCAATAGTAGCGTCAGTATGTAATCGTACTGGCCCGCCCTTCGTGTCATTTCGGTAACCTGCATACTGGCGGGTTCACGTGGGAACCACTCCTGTGCCCTACCCGTCTGTTGATTTCCTGCGTCCCTGCCATTGTCACTATGTGCCAGCGCCTGGCGGGGTAACTCGATGGTGTTCTTACGCGTCGGAAAGTATGCACCAGATTTGAGTGCCGCCGTGTTCGACTTGGCCCACAGCATGTGATCGTCACGGCTGGCCACCAACACCGCGCGCTTGGTTAGAACTTCAAGACAGCGTAAGGCCGCAGCAGTCAACGAGACGCCATATCTGTCAGCACAATGCCCCAACAGATCGAAACTGATCTGTTGACCCTCGATCTGATGTCTGAAATCATCCAGGGGCATCAACAGCGTTGACGCAAAAAGATCCGCTTCGGCCTCAATATCCCGTCCGTTGTTGTCTCCCGTTCCGATGTCACCGTCCCCACACTCAAAAGTATCCCGTTGATGACGATGCAATAGGTAGTGACCAAACTCATGGGCAATCGTAAATCGTTTGCGACCCGCAGCCATAACCCCATCGTTGTATACGATAAGCCACTTTGACCGGGATTTGTTCGACTTGAGCATCCCGTCAAAATCATCGAGATGCTCACCCTGGATTTTATCAATTGGGGAATCCCTGAAACATTGCCGGGAATATTCCTGGGCCACCTCATCCACCTTGACTGGGAAACGCTGCGGACCCAACACCAGATTGAGCATTGAGGAAATTCGATTGGCCTCGGCCATGGGTTTTTTTGCAACCGTCATTCGTCATCCCATCCGTCGATGATTTTGCGAATCTTTTTCTTGTCCGCCTCGGACATGGCTCTGAACTTGCGAAATAACGCCTCATCAAGCACCGCCTCATCCGGTGTGGCCATAGATTTAGTGATCAAAAAGTCAGTAGTAACCTTGAGTGCTGCCGCAATCCTGCTGATCTTCTCAGCCGACGGTTTCGGATCGTCCTTGTTCTCCAGTTCCCAGATATAACTCTTGCTCGATTCCGTCAGTTCAGCCAGTTGTTCGAGACTGAGATTGTTTTGCTTGCGCAGTACGCGAATCTTTTCACCTAGGGGGGAAGACACTCATTTCTCCTATGTTGTCTGCATCTGTATAAAAATAATACCACTGGGCCGAACAAGATTGTACCTTCTTGACAAGTTACTAGCCGACCATCAATAATCTCAATCGTTCGGCAAACCGAACATAATCGGTCTTAAATCCCCAACAAGAAGACGGGGCCTGGGCTGGTGCCAACCCGATCAACACCTTGCAAATGGGGAATGTCAATGAACGATGCTGAAAATCTGTCTAAACTGCTCAGCCACATGGCTCCGGAAGTTTTCCGAACATTCATGGTGGACCAGTTCGACTTGGACATGCCGGAACTGGACAAAAAGCAGGGAAAGCAGGAACAGCGCGCCATCATGGAACCAGTTCTGTCGGCTTTGAAGGTGGGCGAACGCCAGAAGATCGAAGAAGTGGCCGAACGTATCGCCTTGCTCTCAGACGGTGCTGGCCAGGACGTCATCGAAGGCATCAGCCAGGAAATCTTCGACGGCAATAACAAGTCAGCATTTGGCGCTATCTCGAATCAGTATGAGCGTGCGTTATGGCTGCACCTGAATGAGCCTGCGCTTTTCGAGGAATCGCTAAATGCCCGCCAAGCTGACGTGTTCAGGCAAAGTATGTCTTGCTATTCCGGCTACATAGCCCCCAAGGACCTCACGGTGCTGGATGACGCGACCGCACACTCGGAATTTCATCAGGCCATTGCCCATCAACTGGGCCGCGCGAGAGATGCTGTTGCCGTTCAGGTATTCAAGCGGCTACGGCCTAACACACTCACGGGTGAAGACGTAAGTCTTTATCAAGTCAGCGTACATCACAATCGCCCACCCGAGATCATTGATCGCGTACAGGCCAGTGAACTCGTACCGCAGGAGGTGATCCGCGCAATCTCCTCGCACATCACCTATGAACCGGCCAACGGTCACTTGGAGGTGCTGTCCAAAGATACGGATGGCCGCGAGGCACTGGCACGGATCGTGGCGGATTCGCTGCTGCAGTCGCCCTTCACCGGGGACAAGATTCCTTTGAAGCAGTATGACTTCCAGAGTCTGGCTGCGCCTCGCAATTTCGATCTGTCCGGCGAAGCAGTCGAGTCTGTCAAGGTGATCGATCTTGGTTATACCCAGGACAACCACCGTTCCTTGCTGGTCAAAATTTGGCCCAAGGACGTCGATAACATTTACACCGCTGCCCGTTCATTGATTTCCCCATCGTTCGACTTTCGCAATCACCACATCACCTATGCAAAACTGTCAATCCGCATCAAGAAAGTGGGAAAAGAGCGGGCACGCACAATCGCCGTGATCCTGCGTGATGGCAACAAATGCAATATCAAGGTGAAACGTGAAAAGGACCGGGCACTCTGCGACCGTTTGCTGGCCAAGTGGCAGTTGGTGAAGGAAATCAGTGATGTCACAGAAGAACCTGAAGACGCCCTCGTTGCTTGATCTGATCGATCTCTTCGAACAGTCGAGCCACGCCGTTGGCGATGGCGCCGGCCAACGACTGCATGGTGTGCCCGGTTGGGACCTGCCGCACCGCCCGGCACTCTCCGACCGGGATCTTGCGCAGTGGACCGAGCGTATTGGTTATGCCGGTTGCTATCCGACAACCAGAGGTGACGAACGCGTGCCGGTTGAGGTCGAGGAAGACGATGACCTGGGACGCTATCGCTACCGGTGCCCGGAAACTTTTCGCACCAAATATGTCGCTGCCGATTCGGTGGCTGTGTATGCTGTCTCGGAGACCAAGTTTCTTAACTTTCTGGCCGACCTGCTTGAAATTCCACAGGCGCATCGACGCGGTATCACAGCACCAGCCATTGATGGCGTACTGTGGAATCTCGGCAAGATGCGCATTGGCAACGTACAGGTGGATGTATGGCTGGTGCGGGGGTTATCGTCATGCATCGAGCAGGTATTTTCCCATTTCCAGGCAGCCTCATTGCCCGATCAAGGATTGATTTTCACCACAGGTCAGTCCCTGCCTGGAATCGTGCCGCTGCCGCGAAGCTATCGCGTCATTCCAATCGCCAGCGTGCTGCTGGACCACTCAGTCAAACCGACTTTCGACATCGACCTGATCTACCGATTGCTGTTGGCCCCTACTGGACGCAATGAAAAAAAGTCGCTTCCGGTCCGCTTCGATCCATTCTCCAACACGCTGACCATCGCCACCAAGTCTGACAAACCATGGGCCATCAAAGGAAAAAAGCAGGCTATAGCGGTCAAGTATTTATTCGACCAGTTCACAAATGGACGTCAGTGGGTTCCTGCCCATGAAATCCTGAACGCCGTCTACGGCCCGCAGAAGACTGGTCGCAGCCAGCGTATTCAAAACATCTTCAGCGGCAACTTGGTCTGGGAGGACTACATCGCAAACGACGGCAACGGCCAGTACGGATTCAACCTGGACTGACCACGTACCGGTCGGATGCACCTCGCACAACCGCCTTCGGGCGGTTTTTTCTTTCTGGAGCCATTTTTTTCTTGTTTCGGCTGAGCCCGTACATCAGCCCGTACATGGCGATGGCTGACGCCCGTACATGCCGAGTCGGAAACTGACCTCACGTTTTCGCAATCACCTAAAGGAGACAAACGTGAGCATCAAACACCTTAACCAACGCCAACTGGCCGACCGTTGGGGCATCAGCGAAGCAAGCCTGGAACGCTGGCGCTCTGAAGGAATCGGGCCTGTCTTTCTAAAACTGCAAGGACGTGTGTTGTACCGCCTCGAGGACGTCGAAACCTACGAGTCCGAAAGCCTGCGCAAAAGCACATCCGAGCGCGCCGATGTGGGAGGTGTGGCATGAACCACCTCCCCCCCGATCAAGTGCTGGCCACACCCGCTGGGAAACTTGCCGAACAATCCAGCGAATCTCTATTTCATCTTAAAAACGATGCGGCTGACCTGCTGTCTGCGGCAAAAGCCATTGTCGAGCATGTGGATCATGCCCTGGATCTGAAGTATTCCGCGCGGGCAAAGGAACTACGGCTTGCTGCTGGCAAAGACACCGGCGTCGTGCACTTCGATGACGGTCATGTTCGCGTCACCGCCGATTTGTCCAAGAAAATCGACTGGGAACAGAAGCAGCTTGCAGAAATCGTGCGTCGCATCGCGTCCACTGGCGACGACCCCACCCAGTATGTCGAGATCACTTATCGCGTTTCAGAAGCCAAGTTTAGCGCCTGGCCAGAAACGTTGAAAAGCGCCTTCGCCTCTGCTCGCACCCTCAAGACCGGCAAACCCGGATTTCGCCTTGCATTAATTCAGGAGTAACCGCTATGTTCAAAAACCATACCCTGCTCGACCGATTGAAAAAACAACACCCCTACCAATTCGAATCACTGCCAGCGCTGATCCCGGCAAATGGAGCCGAGGTAGCCATTGAAGATGCCACCATAGACCAGATCGCCTTGGCGGTCATTGCTCTGGAAAACGAGATTTGCCCAGTCAGACAACGCATAAATGCCCTGCACGAACTTTATGAACTTGCCAGGAAACGCGGTGCGCTAGGCGCTCATTGCATTGGAGATACCTTCTCCAAGGAGGGGCAGCCATGAGTCTCCCCATCATCACTGCAGACCAGCGCCTGGCCGAAAAGCGCGGCGTCAAGGGAGTTCTCGTTGGCAAAAGCGGTCTTGGGAAGACCTCGCAACTCTGGACCTTGAACGCTACAGTAACCCTGTTCTTCGACCTCGAGGCCGGCGACCTCGCCGTCGAGGGCTGGGCGGGCGACACGATCCGCCCCCGCACTTGGCAGGAATGCCGCGATTTTGCGGTGTTCATTGGTGGCCCTAACCCGGCACTGCGCGAGGACCAGTCCTACAGCCAGGCTCACTTCGACGCGGTCTGCGCGCGCTTTGGCGACCTGTCGGTTCTGGATAAGTACGAGACCGTCTTCGTCGACTCGATCACCGTGGCCGGGCGCTTGTGCCTGCAATGGTGCAAGGGCCAACCACAGGCGTACTCCGAGAAAACCGGCAAACCCGATAGCCGTGGTGCCTACGGTTTGATGGGCCAGGAAATGATCGGCTGGCTGACCCACCTGCAGCATACCCGCCGCAAGAACGTCTGGTTCGTCGGCATTTTGAACGAGGCTCTGGACGACTTCAACCGTCGGGTGTTTTCGCTGCAGATCGACGGCTCCAAGACCGGTCTTGAGTTGCCGGGCATCGTGGATGAGGTCGTCACCCTGGCCGAACTGAAGGCCGATGACGGCACCAGTTACCGCGCCTTTGTCTGCCACACGCTGAACGCCTGGGGCTTCCCCGCCAAAGATCGCTCCGGTCGCCTCGACCTCATCGAGGAGCCCCATCTCGGCCGCCTGATGGAAAAGATCGCCGGCCCTGCAAAGCCTGCCACCGAGCGACTCGATTTCGCACGCCCAGTACCCGTTTCCACCCCCGAATCCATTTCGACTCAGGAGTCCTGATCATGACCTACTTCGATTTCAATTCTGCTTCCGAACAGACCTCTTTCGACCCGATCCCCAAGGGCACACTGGTACCGGTGCGCATGACCATCAAACCCGGGGGTTTTGACGACGCATCCCAAGGTTGGACTGGCGGCTATGCCACGCGCAACGACAATACCGGTTCTGTTTACCTGAACTGCGAGTTTGTCGTGACAAACGGAGAATTCGCCCGTCGCAAAATGTGGTCGCTCATCGGCCTGCACAGCCCCAAGGGGCCAGAGTGGGCCAACATGGGCCGGACTTTCGTCAAGGCGATCCTCAACTCGGCGCGTGGTGTTCACCCCAATGATGGCAGTCCTGTCGCACAGAACGCGCGCCGCATCAGTGGATTCGCTGATCTCGATGGCATCGAGTTTCTCGGCAAGGTCGACTGGGACAAGGACCAAAACGGCCAGGACAAGAACGTCATCAAATCAGCCATTCAGCCGGATCACAAGGAATACGCCGCCCTGATGGGGCAGCCAGTGCGCATGCCCAGCCATGTGCACTCTGCACCGCAGAACGCCACGCCATCTTTGCCGGCGGTCCCCACCCGTCCCGCATGGGCACAATAAGGAGAACCTCCGATGATGCTGCGTCCACGGCAACGGGAATTCGTCACCCGCTGCGTTACGGCCTTGAAGGCCCACGGCAACACCCTCGGCGTGGCACCGACCGGTGCAGGCAAGACCATTTGCCTGTCCGGCACGGCCGGGGAATTTCTTCAACATCCAGATGCCAAGGTGTGCGTCCTGGCCCACCGGGATGAATTGACCGCGCAAAACCGCGCCAAGTTTGGTCGGGTCAATCCGAAAGTCAGCACCTCCGTGTTCGATGCCCACCAGAAGTCCTGGTCGGGTCAGGCCACCTTTGCCATGGTGCAAACCTTGGCTCGCAACCTTGAGCAGATGCCGACTCTGGACATGTTGGTGATCGACGAGGCCCACCACTGCGCGGCGCCGACGTATCGGCTGGTCATTGATTCCGTTCTCGCCAAGAACCCGCATGCGCTGATCTATGGCGTGACCGCCACGCCGAATCGCGGTGACGGCAAAGGTCTGCGGGAGGTGTTCTCCAATGTCGCCGACCAGATCCGGCTGGGCGAACTGATCCGTTCCGGTCATCTGGTGTCGCCACGCACCTTTGTGGTCGATGTTGGCACCCGCGACGCGCTCGATGGTGTTCGAAAACTGACCGACGACTACGACATGAATGCCGTGGCATCTATCATGAACACCACGCCAGTCAATGCTGCCGTCGTGCAGCACTGGCAGGAACACGCTGCTCGGCGCAAGACCATTGCGTTCGCAGCCACGGTTGATCACGCCCATGCCGTCTGCCATGCCTTCAATGCGGCAGGGGTTCGCGCCGCAGTCGTTCACGGCGAGATGACGCCTGCCGAACGTCAGGCCACTCTGGCGTCCTATGAAACCGATGACGTGATGGTGCTGGTAAATGTCGCTGTGCTGACGGAGGGCTACGACTACACCCCGACCTCATGCATCGTGCTGCTGCGGCCGAGTTCCTACAAATCGACCCTGATCCAGATGGTCGGGCGCGGTCTGCGCGTGGTTGACCCCGCTGAACACCCGGGCGTCATCAAGACGGATTGCGTGGTGCTGGACTTCGGCACGGCATCCTTGCGCCACGGCAGTCTGGAGCAGGAAGTCGATCTGGATGGCTTCGCCGGTGGCGGCGAGGCACCGACCAAACACTGCCCGCAGTGTGATGCAGAAGTGCCGATGGCCAGTCGCGAGTGTCCGCTCTGTGGCCACAACTTTGCCAAGCAGGTCGAGGAGATGCGCCATCAGATCAGCGATTTCGTGATGACCGAAATCGACTTGCTCAAGCGTTCCAACTTTGCCTGGTGCGATCTCTTCGGCGACGACTGCGCCCTGCTGGCTACAGGCTTCAAGGCCTGGGCGGGGGTCTTCTTCCTGAACGGACATTGGTATGCGGTGGGTGGCGCTGAAAAACTGCCTGCCCACTTGCTGGGTGTCGGTGAACGCACAGTATGCCTCGCCCAAGCCAACGACTGGCTCAATAAGCAGGAAATCGACGATGCCGCCCACAAGACCCGTCGCTGGCTGCAGGAGTCACCCACGCCCGTGCAACTGCGCTACCTGCCTGCGCCACTGCGGGCGGATTTCAGCCTGACACGCTATCAGGCCTCGGCGCTGCTGACCTTCCAGTTCAACAAGGCGGCCATCCAGCGCCTGGTGACGACTACCAACGATGCGGTGATGACCGAACTTCTGGAGACTGCGTGAAATGTGCTGTGTGTTCCCGCCAAGCCAACGGTCTGGGGTATTTCAACCTGCGCATGCGACGCTCCGATCCCCGTCGCTACAGCGATCACTGGGTGTTCTGCTCTATGCGTTGCCAGAGCGCCTTCTCCAACCCGATGAATCGCCTGACTCAGTTTCAGGAGGACGCCGTGATTGATCCCAGTGACATGGAACTTGCTGCCATGCGATCCACACTCGCTCCGTTGGGTGAGTACGTCGCCTCCATCGGCATGGATCGCCCTCTGGCCGATTACGGCAAGGACGAGGTCCTGCGCCTCGTGGAGGTCGTGGTCGACGCCTATCAGGCCCACATGCTCGCCGAGCACGAACGCATGGTCGAGCGCGACCGCGCTTTCTTTGAACAAATCGCCAGCCGCAAGGCAGTTGCCTCGACCGGTGGCAACCACCACAGGATACCTTTTTGATGATTGACCTGAACCATCAACCAAAATTTCATGAGCAGGTGTCGGCGCTTTTAGATGCCGCCCTGCAAGCGGAGCGCAGTCAGCAGGCCCGTCGACGCTATCTAGGCGCCTCACGACTGGGCATTGCCTGCGAGCGCGCTCTGCAATACGAATACGTCGATGCGCCGATGGACAACGGTGCCGAGTTGCCCGGCCGGACCTTGAAGATATTTGAAGTCGGCCACGTCATGGAGGACCTTGCGATTCGCTGGCTGCGCCTGGCCGGATTCGACCTGTACACTCAAAAGACCAGCGGCGGTCAGTTCGGCTTTTCTGTCGCGGGTGGTCGCATCCAGGGTCACGTCGATGGCGTGCTGAACGGTGGCCCAGCCGAGCTTGGCATGACTTATCCCGCCCTTTGGGAGTGCAAGACCATGAATGACAAGTCCTGGCGGGACACGGTCAAGCACGGCGTCAGCAAATCCAAGCCAATTTATGCAGCGCAGTTGGCCGTCTATCAGGCCTACATGGAAGTTGCCATTCCAGGCATATCGCGCAACCCTGCGTTGTTCACCGCCATCAACAAGGATTCCGAGGAAATCTGGTTCGAGCAGGTAGCCTTTGATGGCGGTCTGGCGCAACGAATGTCCGATCGCGCGGTTCGTGTCATCACGGCGACGGACAGCCAGGAGTTGTTGCCACGCCATGCAACTACCCCGACCCATTTCGAGTGCAAGTTCTGCCCCTGGCAGGACCGCTGCTGGGGTTCGACATGATGGCCGACAACATCATCTGGCACGATTTCAACGATGCCTCCGAGCAGCGCGACGACCTGTCCTCCGACACCGACGCGCTGCGCACAGGGCTTCTGGACCGGCTCAAGGCCGTCCTCCACTACCTGTTTCCGCAGGGACGCATCCGGGGTGGCAAGTTCTATGTCGGCAATGTGGATGGTAACCCTGGCAAGAGTCTGGTGGTTGAGCTAGACGGACCACGGCGCGGCCTCTGGAAGGACTTTTCCACCGACGAAGGCGGCGACGTCATCGATCTTTGGGCGCTTTCTCAAGGTCTGTCGGCAAGGCATGACTTCCCGCGCCTGGCCAACGGGATCCGCCAATGGCTGTGCGTGGCATCGCCGGCGCAGACAGTGACTCGTCGCGAAGGCCGCTCCGTGCCGGTTGATGAGTTGGGTCCCTACACCGCCAAGTGGGACTACCTGGCCGCTGATGGCAGTCTGATTGCCTGCGTGTATCGCTACGATCCACCTGGGCGCAAAAAGGAGTTTCGGCCGTGGGATGCCAAACGGCGCAAGATGGCGCCGCCCGATCCCAGGCCTTTGTTCAACCAACCTGGCATTGCCAATGCCGATCGGGTGATTCTGGTTGAAGGTGAAAAGTGCGCGCAGGCATTGATCGACGCAGGCCATTGCGCGACCACCGCGATGCACGGTGCCAACGCGCCTATCGACAAGACCGACTGGTCATCCCTGCAGGGCAAGCATGTCCTGATTTGGCCCGATCGCGACAAACCTGGCTGGGAGTACGCGATGAATGCCGCCGAGGCGGTCATGGCAGCGGGTGTCCAGCATTGCGCGGTGTTGATGCCGCCGGACAACCCGACGGCGGACGCGCCCCATGGCGCTGCGGATGGATGGGATGCAGCCGATGCGCTTGCGGAAGGCTTTGATGTACGGGGGTTCATTGCCAATGGTGAGCGCATTCATTTCCAGCAGTCGACGGCAGACTCCACGCAGGCGGCAGATCCCACCGAGCAATCGGTCTGGGCCACCGAAGACGCGCTGGCGCTGACCTTCTCGGGTCGATATGCCCAAGACTGGCGCTATGTCGCCCTGTGGGGCAAATGGGTGTTCTGGACCGGTAAGCGCTGGCAAACCGAGGAGACGCTGGCCGCGCACCACCTGATGCGGCAGATCTGTCGCGAGGCAGCACTCAAGGCCGAGTCGTACCGAGTCGCCGCAAAACTTGCCAGCAGTGGCGCGGTGGCTGGACTCGAGCGGCTCGCACGTTCTGACCGCCGGCACGCCGCCACCGCTGACGAGTGGGATGCCGACCCCTGGCTGCTCAACACGCCGGGCGGCATGGTGAATCTCAAGAACGGCGTCTTGCGTTCGCACGATCGTCTGGATCGGCTGACCAAGATCACAACCGCCACGCCTGCGGGGGATTGCCCAACATGGCGTCAGTTCCTCAACGAGGTCACGGGCGGTGATCAGGCCCTGCAAGCCTATCTCGCCCGTATGGCGGGGTATGCCCTGACCGGATCGACACGCGAGCACGCACTGTTCTTTCTCTATGGCACGGGCGCCAACGGCAAATCGGTGTTTGTGAACACCTTGGCCACCATCCTCGGCGATTACGCGACCAACGCTCCCATGGACACCTTCATGGAAACCCGTACGGACCGGCATCCGACAGACATGGCTAGTTTGCGGGGCGCCAGGTTTGTCTCCGCCATCGAAACCGAGCAAGGGCGGCGCTGGGCCGAGTCCAAGGTCAAGAGTCTGACCGGTGGCGACAAAATATCCGCCCGCTTCATGCGCCAGGATTTTTTCGAGTTCTTGCCACAATTCAAGTTGATCGTGGCCGGCAATCACAAGCCTGCGATTCGCAACATCGACGAAGCGATGAAGCGTCGCCTGCACCTGATCCCGTTCACGGTCACCGTCCCCTCAGAAAGACGAGACAAGCACCTGCAGCAAAAGCTCCTGGCTGAACGGGATGGCATCCTGGCTTGGGCGGTTCAGGGCTGTCTGGAATGGCAGCGCTTGAGTCGGCTCGATCCGCCCCAGCAGGTGCTTGACGCTACCGACGAGTACTTCGAAGAAGAGGATGCCATTGGCGAGTTTCTGGACGAGGACTGCCAGCAGTCGCCCGTGGCGCGCGAAGCAATTTCCGCGATCTACCAGCGCTGGCGGGAGCGTGCCGAGCGGCGTGGCGAGTACGTAGGCACCAGCCGCTGGCTCACCCAGCAACTCATTAACCGTGGGTTTTCGCGCACACGCCTGCACGGCGGGGCAAAAGCCCTGTCGGGACTCTCGCTCAAACCTCGCGATCCGGGTGGCTACATGCCCTATCGCAATGACTGATCTGAATGGGTGACCGAAAGTGACCGGCATATCGTTATCTCTCTATACGTGTGCGCGCGCAGGCGCGAGCAGATAACGAGAAACGGGTCACCTTCGGTCACCTGATGCCAAAAACGCATGGAGTGACCAATGAACACAATGACCATCCTCGTCCTCGACTTGGGCACCACCACCGGCTGGGCACTGCTCGGGCGCGACGGTTCCATCACCAGCGGCTCGGAGTCCTTCAAGCCACAGCGCTTTGAGGGTGGCGGTATGCGCTACCTGCGCTTCAAGCGCTGGCTCACCGAGGTCAAACAGGCGGCTGGAGACATCGATGCCGTGTACTTCGAGGAAGTCCGGCGCCATGTGGGGGTCGATGCTGCCCACGCCTATGGCGGCTTCATGGCCCATCTGACGGCCTGGTGCGAACACCACCAGATCCCGTACCAGGGTGTCCCGATCGGCACGATCAAGAAACACGCGACCGGCAAGGGCAATGCCAGCAAGGACGAGATGATCACCGCCATGCAAGCCAATGGCCACCCCGTCACCGACGACAACGAAGCCGATGCCCTGGCGATCCTGCACTGGGCCATCGAAACACAGGAGGTGTGACATGAAGATCCCGGTACCGCGATATCACTCGCCTCTTGGCCGATTTCAGGCTCAAACTACCGACCTCGAGGCCATCAAGGAAGAAGGCTGGCAGGACCAGCACATCCTGGTGGTATCTGAGAACGACAAGCGACTTGATTTCATCGAACGCGAATTTGTGCGCCAGCTTGGCGAACGTCTTTATGGAAGGAAACGCCATGGCTAAGTGGACGATCGATGATGTTGCCTTGCGCTTTAGCCAGGCGGCCGATGTGGCGCGGCGTTTACCGGCGGTTCGTGTCCAGGGCTATTTCAATTGCTGGCCGAAAATCAAACGTGGCGAGCATGAAAATCTCGGAACTGATGATCGTCCACCGATATATTTCCCACCCAGCCCGGATTCTGTCGAAAAGATGCTGGAAGCGATGCACTGGGTCTTGTGGCTCGAGGAAGAGCAGCGACACTTGGTATGGATGCGGGCAAAACGCTATGGTTGGCGAGAGATCACCCTACGCTTTGCTTGTAATCGTTCGACCGCATGGCGGCACTGGCAGCAGGCTCTTGCCAAGGTGGCGTTGCACCTCAATCAGGAGGATTGATCATGAAATTGCATGAAATTGCCAAGCGTTTCCAAACCCATCGGAAACATGCGTAAGGATGCGGGTTCGACCACAAATCCGCGATGCAACAAATCGGCGAGATTCGTGTAGTATTTCCGCTATGATCTGGACAGAGATGCGACCAGAGACAGCAGCGTAGGACCGACCAGAATCTTCACCCGCCCGGCAAATGCCCCGGCGGGTTTTTTATTGCCCGAGTGCCCCATGACCCACCTCCACATCGAATACCGTCCTGTCGAGTCACTGACCCATTTCGCCAGGAATGCGCGCACTCACACGGAAGAGCAGATCACCCAGATTGCCTCCAGCATCCGGGAATTCGGATTCAACAACCCAATCCTGGTCGATGGCCAACATGGCATCATCGCAGGCCACGGCAGGTTGCTCGCCGCCCAGAAACTCAATATGACTCAATTGCCAGTCATTGAACTGGCCCACCTGACGGAAATTCAGAAACGCGCCTTCATTCTGGCCGAGAACAAACTCGCTGAAAACGCCGGATGGGATCATGAACTACTCGCGCTGGAATTGGCCGATCTGGAAGCGGCTGGTGTCGACCTGGATCTGACCGGATTCGAAGCCAGCGAAATCGAGTCCATGCTGGCCAAGGCTAACGAAGAAATGGGCACATCGTCAGACGAATCTGCCGACGAAATCCCCGAAACTCCCGTCAAGGCCGTTTCCCGCACAGGGGACATCTGGCAGTTGGGCAAACACCGCCTGATCTGCGGCGATGCGGCCGACCCCGATGTGATTACGGCACTGATGGCAGGACAACACGCAGAACTCTGTTTTACCTCGCCCCCCTATGGCAATCAACGAGATTACACTACCTGCGGAATCGGGGATTGGAACACCCTGATGCAGGGTGTGTTCGCGCAACTTCCCATGTCTGCCGATGGTCAGGTGCTGGTGAACCTGGGCCTGATCCACCGCGACAACGAAGTCGTTCCGTATTGGGACCAGTGGCTGACATGGATGCAAAGGCAGAACTGGCGTCGCTTTGCCTGGTATGTGTGGGATCAGGGATCGGGAATGCCCGGCGATTGGGCCGGCCGATTCGCGCCGAGTTTCGAGTTCGTTTTCCACTTCAACAAGCAGTCGCGCAAGCCCAACAAGATCGTGCCCTGCAAAAGCGCGGGGGAACATTCTCATGGGAGCGCTGCTGGATCATCGGCGACTGGCATGCGCAAGAAGAACGGCGATGTCGGCGCCTGGACGCACTCAGGCATGCCGACTCAGGACACGCGGATCCCAGACTCGATGATTCGCATCACGCGCCATGCCGGTGGCATCGGTGATGGGATCAGTCACCCGGCAGTGTTCCCGGTGGCGTTGCCCGTACACATCATGGAAGCCTTCACCAATCCAGGTGACGCAGTATTCGACCCTTTCAGCGGTTCTGGAACATCACTGCTCGCCGCCCAACGATCAGGACGGCACGGTTATGCCGTGGAAATCGCTCCAGAGTATGTGGATGTGGCGATCCAGCGCTTCCAGCAGAACTACGCAGATGTGACGATCACCCTGGAATCAACCGGCCAAACCTTCGAGGAAGTTCAGGCTGAACGGAATACCTCTGAGGTGGTCCATGGCTGAATTGAAAATCGAGCACTGGCCCACCGAAAAACTGATCGACTACGCAAGAAATCCCCGCAAGAACGACCATGCGGTCGACCTGATGGCCTCTGTCATCACCGAGTTCGGTTTCCGCATTCCGGTTGTCGCCAAAAGCACCGGGGAATTGGTGGATGGCCACCTGCGCCTCAAAGCGGCCCGTAAAATGGGACTCGCCACGGTACCGGTAGTCTTGGCCGACGATCTGACGCCTGCTCAGATCAAGGCATTTCGGTTGCTTGCCAACCGCTCTGCTACTTGGGCCGAGTGGGACGACGAACTGCTGGGCCTGGAGTTGGCCGAGTTGCAAGAAGCCGGGTTTGATCTGGATCTCACCGGATTCTCCCCCGAAGAATGGGATGCCCTGATGGTAGAGGAGGAATCTGACAATGCTGGCCTCACGGACGAAGATGCGGTCCCGGAAGTCTCGGAAAACCCCATTTCCCAACTGGGCGATCTCTGGCTGCTGGGCGAGCACAAACTGCTGTGCGGCGATGCCACGAAAAATGATGCCTATAAGACTCTGCTTCGCGACGAACTGGTGGACATGAGTTTCACCGACCCCCCGTACAATGTAAATTATGCCAATTCCGCCAAGGACAAACTGCGCGGCAAGAACCGCCCGATCCTCAACGACAACCTGGGTGAAGATTTCCATGCTTTCCTGGAGGCGGCCTGCCGGAACATTCTGACCGTGACCAAGGGTGCGGTGTACATCGCCATGAGTTCCTCGGAACTCGATACCCTGCAATCCGCATTCCGTACTGCCGGCGGCAAATGGTCGACCTTCATCATCTGGGCCAAGAACACCTTCACCCTGGGGCGCGCCGATTACCAGCGTCAGTACGAACCGATCCTCTATGGCTGGCGCGATGGTACCGATCACTACTGGTGTGGTGCCCGCGATCAGGGTGACGTGTGGCAGATCAAGAAGCCGCAGAAAAACGATTTGCATCCTTGCCTATGCCCGGGCACAGAGGTGTTAACGGAGAACGGTTGGCGAGTCATCGAATCGTTGGTCGACGGTGATTGCGTCCTGGCGGCAGACGGTGTGTTTCGCTCAGTGGAATTAGTGTCGTCTCATTTTATTGAAAAGTGTGTATTCCGGCTTGCTGTTTCGGGTGTTGAGAGTGCAGTCGATGCCACCGACAACCACCCATTTCTCGTTCTACGTGACGGCGAATTAGCGTGGATCGAGGCTTCTCAAATCGTTGTAGGGGATGAGATATGCTCACCAAAAAAGGTTATATCCGAAATTGGTACGGCGACAGGCAACGAATGGAACACGACTTCGTCTGGGAACGAAATTTCGGAGCCATCCCGGACGGACATTGCGTCCATCATATCGACCACGACAAGCAAAACAATCACATTTCAAACCTACAACTTGTCACCCACCTTGAGCACAAGCGGATTCACTCCGGTTGCCACCTCCGCGATGGCGTTTGGTGGAAGTCCTGCAGCGCTTGCGGATCACTTAAACCTGTTACTCCAGAACACTGGTATCTCAGCGCAAAAGGATGGCCTTATGGATGGGGCTGCCGACCCTGCCACGTCAGAAAAGTCGTACAGTTTCGTTCTGCGAAGCGTAAGCAGCCTCGAGAAAATAAACTACTCGGGGTTGGTATGGAACTTGTCAGTGAAGGACAGCCCTACGTTTGAAACGCGCATTGGCATGTCTCATAACACCATGAAGCCGGTGGAACTCGTGGAACGCGCAATCCGCAACAGCAGCAAAACCCGCGACATCGTGCTGGATCCCTTCGGCGGATCAGGTACTACCCTGATTGCCTGTGAGAAGTCCGGGCGGCGGGCGCGGCTGATCGAACTTGATCCGAAGTATGTCGACGTGATCGTCCGGCGTTGGCAGAACTGGAGCGGCAAGCAGGCCACCCGGTTATCCGACGGGGCAGACTTCGAAACGGCGCGAAAGCAGTAACCGAACAGCAGGGCCGGAGAGAATCAGTTAAACGGGCGCCATTTCAAAATCAATGTACCTATGGAGGATGACCGGCGGTTTCCCGTCTGTAAACGTGACTTCGCAAGTGGCTAGAAATGTCCCCCATGCTGACGTAGTGATGCCGATAAAGCCTCCGTCGTTAATGACCGAGACCATATTCGGCCTCCAAGATGAACCAAGATCAAACGTGGCGTCTTTGATGTCCACGAGTCCTTGTTTATACGGAGAATGGGGGTCGCCGGTACGGTGACGCATAATGAAAATCGTTACGTCAAATTGCATTCCTGGGATTGTTGAGTGCTTGTAAATGTGCGCAAGAAAAAGGCCGTCCACTTCCTTTCCGTCGACCCGTTTCCCGCCGACCCGCTCATATTCCTTGTCGCGTTCGATGCTCAATGATTTAACGTCAGGCTGAATCGCCGCCCCGCCCACAACAAAGCCTTTATCCCGCGTGCTGGCCCTGACCGCAAGCTTCGGTGTGCCCGCTGCTGGAGGAGGTCCGATGTACTTGGTGCCAGGTTTCTGGATATCAAACTCAGCCCCAAGAAATTTGGCTTTAGTAATGTAGCCGCCAGTGACAAGAGCGAGAAGTATTGGCAGCAGAGAAATCCAAATCCACTGGGCCGGGAGCGCGAGGACAGATGCACCTATCAGTTGGAGCACGCCGAACACTGCAAGCATGGCAAGAGAAATGACGCAGGCCCAAAATAGCGGTGCCTTCCTAATCTCATTGATCCACACATCCTTCATAGCGACCCCTCTCTTGCTCGCATGATCTGAGAGGTTAACAGACTCTCCGCTTATTGGCCTGCTCAATTTCTTGCGTCCAGTCCTAACGATGGGCTCAGACAATGCGGTAGATGCGTCGATCACCTACTTTGACCGAGGTGATAACAAGCCCAAGTTTCTTCTTGAACGCGCCAGCAAAGGTGCCGCGCACGGTGTGTGCCTGCCACCCGGTGGTCTCACAGATCTGGGTGATGGTCGCTCCCTCAGGGCGCTTCAACATCGCGATCACCAGGGCCTGCTTGCTGTTCTCGCGGGTGCGGGAGATTTTGATTGGTTTATCCTGGGCCTGTTCTGCCGATGCAATGACCTCGGTGAGCGCTTCGGCAGTAACTGCCCATTTGCGAGGCACACCCAAGGCATCGTAGCCTTCGGCAGCGATGAACCAGTCACCATTAAGCGGAGTGATCAGGGCGCGGTTGAACATCCCGTCGAGCACCTTCTTGCGGGCACCGCCCTTGATGTTGTCGGGAAACCAGACGATCTTTCCCTCGCTGTGGTTGTGGGCGCAGGCCAGAATGGCGTGTTGTGCCGGGGTGAGTCCAGTTTTCATGGTGATTCTCCTGTAGGTGTTACTTGCCAGCCACGTTGAGTTTTTTATTCAAGATCGTTATTTCTAGGATTTGGTCCAGGAGTTCTTGCACCCGGTTCAGATCACCCACATGGCCCCAGTGGATTACGTCGGGGTTGTGGCCAAAGTGTTCATTGGCCTGCTGCTGCAATTGGGCAATCTTGTTCTGGATGTCTGCGGCTTTGGTGATGTAGGTGTCAATGGCGTTGGGCCTGGTAGTCATTATGTTTCTCCTGTGTGGGGGTAGATGACATCCCTATGAATGCTTCATTTACGGAATCAATCAAGTTATTTCCGCAAGACTTTTGAACGAGTCGTTTTCTCGGCTACCGCATCCATCGCTTCCTGCAAAAGTTTGCGGATCCGCTCGAGGTCGCCCACATCGTCCCAAGTTGCATTGTCTTCATCGATACCAAACCCTTCTGCTCTCATCGTCTTCATTTTGCAGAGCAAAGTCAGGATCTGTCCCGACTTGATGATGAAATGGTCAGTGACATGTTGTTGTGTAAAGACTTGCTTCATGGTGCTCTCCTCGGTGGGTTGTGTTAGAACCATTAACGCTTCACTTCCGGAATCAATCAAGTTGTTTTTGAAGGATTTTTGATCTACTTCGCACCGTGCCTAGACGCGCCCCAACTCCCTGCAGATACCCAAGATGTCCGATGCTATTGGAGATCCCCGGGTATTGTGCTGAGCATCAAAAACGGAACCGAGTCCGGGTGGATGAAAGGCGCGGCAGCGCCGCCTCCAGGGGCTACGGCGCGCGCTGGAGACAGGCACGGGCAATGTTCCTGGCAGCGCACCCGCTGTGCGCCCTGTGCCAACATGACGGGTGTGTCATGCCAGCCACGGTAGTGGATCACGTCATCCCGCATCAGGGCGATCAAGCGCTGTTTTGGAACGAATCAAACTGGCAGGCGCTATGCAAACGCTGTCATGACGCCAAGACGGCGCGGGAGGACGGCGGGTTTGGCAATCCAGGCAACCGGTAGGCCGGTCAAATCCTTGTAACCTTTCCGCACGGGACCGCGCGCCTGCCCAAATTTTTGTTTCCGCGAAATTCATGACCCCCTATCGGCGACCTTGATAGATAAGGATATTTATGGAAACACAAGCAAATAGTTTCACACCGCATCCCGTACTCGACGAGGTTGGAAACGCCTCGTGATGACAGCAGAGGACATTGCCAGCATGGCGGTCACCGAAGATAACCTGAGGCAGTTGCGCCTCAACGAACAGGACCCGACGGTAATGCTGTCGGGGCAGATGGATCAGGAACATTCCCATGGCGACCCGAGGGCGCAAACCAACCCCGATTGAACTGAAACTGTTGCGTGGCAATCCCGGCAAACGCCCGCTCAAGGCGAACGCACAGGTGACTCAGCAGGAAGAGGCTGCCCTCACCGATGATCCGCCCGCCATGCTGCTGGAAGAGGCTCAACCCTATTGGGATTACGCGATTCTTCACGCGCCTCGTAACCTGCTCAAAAAACTCGATGTCTATCTCCTGGCCGCCTGGTGTAACGCCGCCGCACGGTATGAACACAACATGCGGCTTGCGGCCAAGTCGGATGTGATTCCGGTACGAGGGGCAAAACTGGCGGGTCTGGATACCAAAGACCGACCGATCATGCACAATCCGTTTTCCGCAGCGGCGCGCTCGTATCTCAAGGACATGACGCTTCTGGCCAGCGAGTTGGGCTTCACGCCGACCTCGCGCGCACGACTCGGAGCGATGGAAACCGGATCGGAACCGGAAAGCCCATGGCTTCACTTGGGGCGCGCCTGATATGCCAGAACAGGACTACGCCGGAATTGCCCGGCAGTATGCACGAGAGGTCCTCTCGGGTCGCATTCCGGCCTGCCGCTGGGTGCGTCTCACCTGCCAGCGTCAACAAAATGATTTGGCACGATTCAAGGGTAAAGGAAGCATCTACCGGTTCAATCCCGTCCTGACGGATGCCGGCGGCTTGCGCTACCGTCCAGCGGACCGGGTCTGTGCCTTCATGGAACGGCTCTGCCATATCAAGGGGCCGCTGGCCGGCCTGCCGATCCATCTTGAATCTTGGCAGGTGTTCATCCTGACCACAGTGTTCGGCTGGGTCAAAACCGATGGTAAACGACGCTTTCGGCGTTCGTATGTGGAGGTACCGAGGGGGAACGCGAAATCCACGATCTCCTCGGCGGTCGCCCTCTACATGCTGTCTGCCGATGGCGAGGGAGGTGCCGAGGCCTATTCTCTGGCCACCACCCGCGACCAGGCGCGGATTGTTTTCGGTGATGCCCAGACCATGGTTCGACGTGATCGCGCCATGCGCGAGGCTTTTGGCATCGAGGTCAACGCCCACAATATCAGCATTGCGCGCACCGGCTCCAAGTTCGAGGCGCTCTCCGCCGAGGGCTCCACGCTGGATGGCCTGAACATCCACTTCGGCTGCGTGGACGAATTGCACGCCCACAAGACCCGCACCGTCTATGATGTGGTGGAAACCGGCACCGGCAAGCGCGACAACTCGCTCCTGTGGGTGATCACCACTGCCGGGAGCAACCGCGCGGGAATCTGTTATGAGGCGCGAACCTTTGTCACCCGGTTGCTGGAAGGTGTGCTCATGGACGAGTCCCAGTTCGGGATCATCTATGGGCTGGATGACACCGATGACTGGACCAGCGAGGCGGCACTGATCAAGGCCAATCCCAACTGGGGAATCTCGGTGCGCCCCGAGGTGCTCCTGCCCTTGCAGGCCAAGGCCATGCAACTGCCTTCTGCGGTCAACAATTTCAAGACCAAGCATCTCAACGAATGGGTCAACGCCGATACCGCCTGGATGGACATGCGCGCCTGGGAGGCCTGTGCGGACACCACCATCACCGAAGACGATTTCGCCGGCGAGGAGTGTTACATCGCGCTCGACCTGGCCTCCAAGGTGGACATCGCCGCCAAGGCCAAACTGTTCCGGCGTGATGGCAAGTTCTACGCCTTCATGACCTATTATCTGCCCGAATCAGCCGTTGACGAGGGGCGCAACAGCCAGTATTCCGGGTGGGCACGACAGGGACTCTTGACTGTGACACCGGGCAATGTCACGGATTTCGACCAGATCGAGGCTGAGTTACTGGCGGATGCCAGCCGCTTCCAGATCGTGGAGGTGCCCTTCGATCCCTTTCAGGCGACCCAACTGTCCAGCCACATGCTGGCAGAAGGCTTACCCATGGTGGAAATGCGCCCCACGGTGCTCAACTTCTCGGAACCCATGAAAGAACTGGAGGCCCTGGTGCTGCAAAAACGCTTCATTCACAACGGCGACCCGATTTTGAGTTGGATGATCTCCAATGTAGTCTGCCACCGCGATGCCAAGGACAACATCTATCCCAGGAAAGAACGGGAGGAGAACAAGATCGACGGGGTGGTGGCCCTCATCATGGCCCTGGGCCGGATCATGATGCCGGGCAATGCGGACCACCCAATCCTGGGGGATGACTATGCCCTGATGGTGGTGTGATGGGCTTGTGGAATTGGCTCCGAGGCCGTCAGGCGAGCGACCGTTCTCCATGGTCAAGTTTCTGGTTCGAGCCGGTGGGCGTGCATACCACGGCGGGCATACGGGTCACAGCGGACAATGCCCTGCAGCTCTCGGCAGTATTTGCCTGCGTGCGCATCATTTCGAGCCAGTTCGCAAGCCTGCCCTTTCGCCTGTACCGGAACCGGCCTGATGGCGGCAAAGACCGCGTCACGGACCACCCCATCTATCGACTGCTCGCCAAGCGCCCCAATCAATACCAGAACGCCTTCGAATGGCGCGAGATGATGGCAGGTCACCTGGTGCTTCGGGGCAATGCCTTCAACCAGATCGTGGCCAACCGCCAGGGTGAGATCACGGCGCTCGTGCCCCTACACCCTGATCGGGTCACCATCGATCTATTGTCCAACGGCGATTATCGCTATCGATACAGTACGCTCACCGGGACGGAGCAGATTTACCCGCGTAGCCAGATATGGCATCTGCGCGGGCTCTCCTCCGACGGTATCATCGGGCTCTCCCCCATTGCACTGGCGCGTAGTGCCATGGGCGGTGCGCTGGCCGCCCAGGACTACGGCTCGCGCTTCTTTGCCAACGATGCCAAGCCGCTCTCCGGTTATATCGAATACCCCGGCTCCTTCAAGGACAGGATGGCCCGCGATCAATTCCGGGAGTCCCTGCAGGAAGCCCAGACGGGAGCGAACCGCGGCAAGATCGCGGTGTTCGAGTTCGGCATGAAATATCACCAGTTGGGGCTCACCAATGAGGATGCCCAGTTTCTGGAAACCCGCAAGTTTCAGGTAAACGACATCGCCCGCTGGTTTGGGGTGCCTCCCCACAAGATCGGCGATCTGGATCGATCCACCAACAACAATATCGAGCAGCAGGCCCAGGAATTCGTGCAGGAGTGCCTGGGCCCCATGGCGGAGCGCTGGGAAGCCAGCATCGAAGCCGAATTGCTGCTGGATGACGACGACCTGGAAGCGGAATTCCTGTTCTCCCAATTGCTGCGCGGGGATTCCGAGGCGCGCGCCCAGTATTACAACGCCGGCATCAACGCCGGTTGGCTCACCCGTAACGAAGCGCGTCTGAGCGAAAACCTGAACCCGCTCCCCGGTCTGGATCACCCCCTGCGGCCCTTGAACATGGCTGAGGAAACCGGGGGTGACCAACCCTCAAAACTGGCTCTCACAGGACGAACCCGATGAAACGTTCCCTTTTACTTGCGCAGATCCTGAGCACCCCTTGGGCCCTGATGCCGGAAACCCTGAACGCCATGGCGGGTATCCTGCGCCGCTGGCAGGTGGGTGAACTGCTGCCCGCTGCCACGCATCAGCGCATCGAAGCCGACCAGTCCCTGCGTGCCGCCAGGAAAGCCGCCAGCACCCAGGCGGGCAGCGGCCAGATTGCCGTACTTCCCCTCTATGGGGTGATCACCCAGCGGGGGAACATGGTGGATGCCATCAGTGGTCCGGGCAGTTGCTCCACCCAGCAGTTCGCCGCCACCTTGAGTGATGCTTTGAATGACCCTGCGGTGGAACAGATCCTGATCGACATCGACTCTCCGGGCGGGAGCGTCTATGGGGTGGAAGAACTGGCCACCCAAATCCTCTCGGCGCGGGGACAGAAACCGGTGGTGGCCGTGGCCAACAGTCTCGCCGCTTCCGCCGCCTACTGGATCGGATCCGCCGCCAGTGAGTTTTATTGCACGCCCGGTGGTGAGGTAGGTAGCATCGGGGTGTGGCAGGCCCATGAGGATATTTCCGATGCGCTCAAGTACGAGGGCATCGACGTGACGCTCATCTCAGCCGGCAAATTCAAGGTGGAGGGCAATCCTTATGAGCCGCTCACAGCAGAAGCAATCGCCTTCCTGCAATCGAGGGTGGATGATTATTACAACGCCTTTGTCTCTGCCGTGGCACAGGCGCGGGGCGTGAATGGGAGCGAGGTGACCGATGGCATGGGACAAGGACGGGTATTGGGAGCCTCAGCGGCACTCACCCTGAACATGATCGACGGCGTCATGACCTTTGATCAGGTGGTTCAAATGATGCAGGCGCGCAATAAGCCGCTGCGGTCGCCGAAAACTGCGTCCAGACTACTGCGAGCCAGAAACGCATTGATATTGATGTGAGGAAAACTGGTGCTCAAGCCTATAAGTTGGCAAGCCTCGAAAAGTAATTGAACCCGCAAAATATTGCCGGTAGTATCCTCTGATGGATTCGGATTTTCGATCGGTGCGTTTGAAATTTCACAGAGGAGCAACCGTATGTCGCAGTACTGGGTTGTTGGTGCAATGTGGGGCGGTTGCGATGACCAATCAGAAATCTTCATTCGCAGGGGATATTGGTTTCTTGGCTGGTCTGAGGAAGATCAGCCCGCACAGGCGGCCCTGCGCGATCAAATCAAACCTGGTGATCGTATCGCTATCAAACGTATGTTGGGGAGAGGTTCTCAGAACATAGAAATTCGCGCGCTCGGAACAGTGTGGGAAATCGACCCAGAAGACAAGCGCGTATACATCCACTGGGCTGTTTCTGGTTTGCAGCGCCCAGTCCCGTCGAAAGGCTGTTTCGCCTCAATTCACGGCCCATTCCTGGTCGGTGATGAATGGACACGTTTGGTGTTTCAACTGTGATCGCAATGCAGAACGCTACAGTCAACCAGATCCCCTGTAAACTGCGCTTTCAGATTACATCTTCTCTGCACGCTCCGACGGCTATTGACGGATCGGTGTTTGTTTCATGATTCCGGCCATGTTGCACCGAATCCTTAGTGAGGGATAACTAGAACTCCCGCGATCAGTAGCACAAATCCAACGATGGCGAGAAACCCTACGACAATAAGCAGGAATCCCCCGCCAGCAAATCTCCTGACACCGGGGATCATGATGACTGCCACCACCAAAATGCACAACAGAATAAATCACATGAACATAGTGCCGCACCTGACGCCGTGATTTCGGTGATAATGTGCTTGCGGTTTTCAGGAGACCCCCATGAACTTCAGTATAGAGTGCGAACAGGAAACGGATGGCCGATGGCTGGCCGAGGTTCCTCAATTGCCGGGAGTTCTATCCTACGGCGCAAACTCTGACGAAGCCATTCTCAAAGTTGAAGCGCTGGCGCTCCGAGTCGTGGCTGAGCGCCTGGAACAGAGTGAGGCACGCCCTCTTTCCATTCACATTTCCATTCCTGCGGTGGCATGAACTCATGGCCTTCGGTCAAGGCCCGACGCCTGCTTTCTGCCTTGCTTGGCATCGGCTGGACCGTCAAGCGGCAAACCGGCTCTCATAAAACGTTAGCCCGCCAGGGCTGGGCGGATATGGTGTTTGCTTTTCATGATGGCGATGAAATCGGCCCCAGGATGCTCGCACGGATCGCGAAGCACACGGGACTCACGCCTGAAGATCTATAGAACCGCCTTTCGCTTTATTCGTTGCACCCCTTGAATCCACTGGTGAAGTAACTCTACGGAGATTTTCCTTCCGTTGAGCAACTCCACTTCTCATCTCAACCCGCAACCGCGGGTTTTTTTACATCTGGAGAACCCCATGAGTAAGCAACTGCGCGAGTTACAGGCTCGCAAAACCACCTTGGTCAAAGAAGCACGTGCCCTGACGGATCAGGCGGCCGCCGAGGGACGCGACCTGACCGATGACGAGGCCACGGCTTTTGAGGGTTACAAGACCCGCATCGAAACCCTGAACGCCGCCCTCGAACGCGAGCACACCCTGATCGCCGAGGAAGCCCAACTCGGTATCGGGTCCGCCCTGCCATCCATCACCGTCACGGAGAATGTGGCCTCAGACCCCAAGGGGGGATTCAAGAACTTCGGGGAATATGCCTACGCCGTGCACCAGGCAGGATTGCCCGGTTTACCAGTCGATACGCGTCTTTCCATGCTGCGCAATGCGGCGGCTCCTGGCCTCTATGGCAGCGAGAGCGCTGGTGCCGATGGCGGGTTTCTCATCCCACCCCAATTTGCCAAGGACATTTTTCAACTCTCGCTCGATGACGAGGCCTTCCTGCCTCTGACCGACAACATCGAGGTGAGCGGCAACTCCCTGGTGCTGCCCAAGGATGAAACCACGCCCTGGGGCACGGACGGCATCACGGTGGCCTGGCAGGGAGAAGGTACGGCAGCCATTCCCAGCAAACCCAAACTGGGCACGGCTTCCCTGCGGCTGAAGAAACTCATGGCCCTGGTGCCCATCACCGATGAACTCCTGTCGGACACCGATGCGCTCACCTCCTATACGCCCAAGAAGGTGGCCTCCCGCATGCAGTGGAAAATCAACGAATCCATCCTCTTCGGCAGCGGCTCTGGATTGCCTCAGGGTGCCTTGAGTGGCAAAGCCCTGGTAACCATCCCCAAAGATTCGGGGCAGGCCACCAATACCCTCACCCCGACCAATCTCGCCAACATGATCGCTACATTACCACCGGGGAGTTTCAAGAAAGCGGTATGGATCGTCAACAACAGCGTGCTTCCGGCACTCTTCACCCTCACCCTCGGCAACTACCCCATCTACCTGCCCCTGGGTGGTGGGGTCGCCGCCTTCCGCGGCTCGCCCTACGGCACGCTGCTGGGGCGCCCGGTCTTTGTGTCGCAACACGCCGCAGCCTTCTCGTCACAGGGGGATGTGCTCCTGGTGGATCTCACCTACTACCAGACCATCACCAAGGTCGGCGGCATGGAAACCGCCACCTCCATGCATCTGTATTTCGATGCCGACGCCACGGCCTTTCGCACCATCTTCCGCATGGACGGACAACCCAAGATTGCCGCCCCCATCATCCCCGCCAAGGGCAGTGCCAGCCTCTCGCCCTTCGTGCAACTGGGCGCCCGTTGATCATGGCGGGAAACAAGGCTCCCCAATAACTTCGAGGATACGATCATGGACATGAATACCAAAGCATCAGAATTTCTGGCACTGGTCGCCAGTATCAACCCCTCATCCCAGGCCGTGGGCTCGCTCACCACCGGCTGGGTGTCGATGGCCAATGTGCGCACCCTTCTGGCGATCATCAGCACCGGCACCCTGGGTGCCTTATCCACCGTGGATGCCAGCCTCAGTCAGGCAGTCGACGCCACAGGGACGGGAGCCAAAGCCGTTACAGGCAAAGCCATCACCACTCTTACGGGCGCCGGAGGCGTGCAAGCGCTGATCAACCTGCAGGCCCATGAACTGGATGTGGCCAATGGCTATCAGTTCGTGGAATTGACACTCACGGTAGGCGTCGCCGCCAGTGAAACCGCCGCCCTTCTCCTGGGGGCCTCCACCCGCTATGAACCGGCCAGTGCTTATAATCAGGCCGGCGTCACCCAGATCGCCGGCTGATCCATGCCCCTGCAACTGATCAGTGGGCCCGCGGTGGAACCTGTCTCGCTACTCGAGGCCAAGACCCATTTGCGGGTAGATATTCCCGATGACGATGCGCTGATTTCCGCCCTGATCACGGCGGCCAGGCACTATGCCGAGACGCTCACCCGCCGGGCATTCATCGCGCAAAGTTGGAAACTGGTGCTCGATTCCTTTCCGGGGCCAACCCTGATCGGCATCCCCTGGGGAAAGCCGTTCACCCTGCCAGGCCACGCCATCATCCTCGAAAAGTCACAGGTTCGTGTCGTCAACGCCATCCAGTATCTGGACATGAATGGCGTCAGTCAGATCATGCCACCGGCCAACTACACCGTGGATACCACCTCGGAGCCCTGCCGGATCACCCCGGTGTTTGGTCAGATATGGCCCATTCCACTCCCCCAGATCGGCGCCATCGAAGTGGATTTTGCAGCAGGATATGCCGGACCCTTCATTGCCGATGCAACCAACAGTACCCTCTCGATACAGGGGCCGTGGTTCCCGACGCAACCTTTTGTGCTCTCCAACTCCGGCGGTGCGTTGCCCTCCCCTTTGCAACCTGCCACCAACTACTGGATTCAGTCGATGCCGGTACCCGGCTGGTTCACCCTGACGGACAATCCTGGGGGTGCGCCCATCACTTTCACCGACGGTGGCTCAGGCACGAACCTGGTGGGCGCCGTACCGGAAGGCATCAAAGCCTGGATCAAGGTGCGTATCGGAGCCCTGTATCAGCACCGGGAAGAAATGGCCACGGCAGGGCGTGGTGAAAAAATCGAACCATTGCCCTTCATGGATCGTCTGCTCGATCCTTATCGTGTGGTGTTCTGATGGGTATCGTCTCGTCCGGCATTCTCGATCAACGCATCACCATTCAGACATTGACGGTGGTACGCGGCGCTCTGGGAGGGCATGACGAGACCTGGTCGACACTGGCCACCGTATGGGCTCAGACACTCGACATGACTGGGCGTGAGATCTTTCAGGCCAAGGCCATGGGAAGTAGCTCGACGATGCTCGTGACCATTCGCTATCGTTCCGACGTCAAAGCCAGTCAACGCGTCCTGTTCTCGGATGGCTCCATTGCCCGGATCGAGTGGATCCGCCATGTCACCCGCAAGGAAAGGCTGGAACTCTACTGCCTGATCCTCGATGACTGACATCGAAGTCAAGGGACTCGCCGAGTTGCAGAAACTGCTCGACGAACTGCCTGCACGCATTGAAGCCAATGTGGTACGCGGGGGGTTGCGCGCTGCCGCCAAGGTCATCCGCGATGAGGCTCGTCGCCTCTGCCCGGTGGGCGATGCCAGCAATCTGCCCAAGGGGCACAAACCAGGGGCGCTGCGCGATTCCATTCGGGTGTCGGTGTCCTCCCGCCACGGCACCGTCACCGCCAGCGTCAAGGCCGGCGGGAAGAATCACGTCTACTATGCCCATATGGTGGAGTACGGCACCGCACGCCATCTGATCAAGCCCAGGCACCGCAAGAGTCTGTTCGTCGCCGGACTGTTCAAAGAGGTCATCGATCACCCAGGCGCCGGCAAAGAGCCCTTCATGCGCCCGGCGCTCGACAACAAGGTGGACGAGGCCATCACCACCTTTGCCGACTATATAAAGAATCGTCTGGAGACGGAGGTCAAGAAATGAAAGCCGAACAGGCAATCTATGCCCTGCTCGATGCCTCACCCACACTCGCGGCACTGGTGGGTAGTCGGATTTATCTCGACACCCGCCCCGAAGCCGATCCTCTGCCCGCCGTGGTGTATGAACTCATCTCGGATCGCCAGAACAATACCCGGGTGGGAGAGCCAGAGACTGCGGTGGCTCGAATTCAGGTCAACTGCCTGGGCCAGATGGCCGAGGACGCCGCCCATGTGCGCAAAGCCGTGCGACTCGCCTGTCACAACCAGGCCGGAGTCCTGGGTGGAGTCACGGTTCTGGCCTGCATTCAGGCCGGTGCCGGCGCCGATTCCTACGACGAACTGGTGAACGTCTACATGAAACCCATGGATTTCACCGTGCATTACCTGCGTTGATGTGGGTTATCCAAAAAGTTCACTGTGGGAGCCAAGCCGAGCCAATCGAAGAACATCTGAGCCTGCTTTTTGGTAAATCAGCAACAGGTCGGGTTTGAGGTGGCATTCTCGATAATTGGCCCAATCCCCGACCAATTCGTGATCTCGTAGGCGAGCATCCGGGGTTGCATCGGCGGCAAGGGCCAGCAGAACGGGTTTCAGCAAGGCATCGAGATTATTTCGATAGGGCCTTTGAGTTCCCGTTTGTAATCGCGTTTGAAAGCCGTGGCGCGTTCAATCGCTCGCATTCAGGTCAGCCATCAGATCATCCACATTTGCAAATCGCGCGGCCTTTCCACTTTCGAGTTCGCGCATGGCCTTGCGTGTGCGGGCATTGGGGACTTTCACGGCAAAAGGCAGACGATGCTCGTCTGCGATGCGCAGCATCAACAGCCGAATGGCGTCGGAAATGGACAACCCCATCGCATCCAATGCTTCAGCGGCTCGTTCCTTGGTGTTCGCATCGATGCGAGCACGAACATAGGTATCGGCGGTGCTCATCAGGTTAACCCTCAAAGTTGAATGAAACGAGTAATTGTAGTCACAAAAGGACTACATTTCAAGAGATTCACCCCCTTGGCTCTTTGCGGGCCATTTTTATTTCTTCCAGGAGAACCTCTCATGATTACCTTTGGCTCCGGATACCTCTACGGAATCAGCAGCAACACCAATTCGACGCCGCGCAAATTCGGCACCCTGCAGGATGTCACCTTCGATTTCACCTTCACCACCAAGGAACTCTATGGCCAGCAGAGTTTTGCGGTGGATGTACGGCGGGGAGAAGGCAAGTTCACCGGCAAGTCCAAATTCGCCAACATCAGCGGCGGCCTGGTGAACGACATCTTCTTTGGCCAGAGTGCCACCCCCGGCCTCATTCTCTCCGCCATC
>JAEHJW020008353.1_pt1 | contig 41566 bp, 45 predicted proteins | sample 9271431 | NCBI WGS metagenome assembly JAEHJW02 | reverse complement strand
ACAAATAGGAGTTAGAAACCATGCAAAACGATGAATTTACGCACTATTACGGGCATTATAGACAGAGAAGTAATTATGTAATACACGGGAACGTAATACATAAAGGTAAGACTTTTCAATTTCGGGCAGATGGAGAATTAAGAAAGAATATAGAAAATTTATCGAAAGAACTTAACAGGCAAGCAGATGCCAAAACGATTAAGGACATTCTCGAAGATTTCTTTCTGGAGCAGAAACTAAGAGAGCAGAGGTTTGAGTTAAGCGATCTAAATAAATCCGAGTTACCTAAAAGATTCATTTAATCACGGGCAAAAATATGAAAGAGCCGGAAAAAACAAAAAGAAATTATCTAGTTGTAAGTAAAGTGTTAGAAGGGGAAGATCTTCACGAGGTAGCAGAAGAACTCGGAGTCTCAGATGTCCGGGTCGGACAGATATGCCACGACACCTTCCGGAAACTTCTTCCCGGAGAAGAGAGACTAAGATTTCGCTCCCCAAAAGTTGCGGCTATGGAGTATAAAGAACAACTAAAACAAAGTTTACTTAGTAGAATAAATAATTCTAAAACTCATTCATAACTAATTGTCATTGAAGAAATGAAAATCAAAATAACTTTCTAATAACATACGGAGAGGGGGGTGTGTGGGATTTTCCTTCTCTCTCTTTTTATTAAAAATTAAGAGCACTAATAATAAACGAAAGGTATATATTCAAGTAAATTAAAAGTACAGTTATAACCGGAAAGACTTTGTAAATAACAAAAATAACAGAGATGGAAAAGGGCAAAACAAATAATCCGAACGGCAGGCCAAAGGGCAAAATAAATAAGGTCAGAAAAATGTTACAAGAACAGATTTCCGACAAGACCGTAACGATGTGCATTAGGAAGCTAGAAAAACTGGCAGGTGAGGGGAATACGGATGCGATTAAATATTTACTTGATCAAAAATTTGGCAAAGCTACACAGAGGACAGAGCTTACAGGTGAAGATGGGAAAAAAGTACAAATTGATATCGTTTACAGAGTTGCAACTCAATGAAAATAATCATACTGCTAATAATTATGCTGAATAGTTTTGACGGCATTAAATTAAATGGCGAGTTTCGCTATACGCCACAAGCCAAACAAAAGCTATTCCACGATGCTATATTAAACCGTAGCGAAAATGGATACAGGGATTTTCTTTATGGAGGAGCGGCTAAAGGTGGGAAGTCGGAATCCTTAAGATGGGAAGCTCACAGAAATTGTTTGCAATATCCAAGATTGAGAGGATTGCTCATTAGATCAGCTTTCCCGGAACTCCAAAGGACACATCTTTCAAGAATCAAATATGACCTGCCAATGTCGGTAGGAAGATATAACGAACAAAAGCATTTTTATACGTATGATAATGAAAGCGTTCTAGAGTTCGGTTATGGGGAAAGAGAGTCAGACTTTGCCCAATATCTCTCCGCCGAATATGATTTTATTCTTATAGACGAGCTTACAACAATCCCCTTTGACTTCAGTTATAAGTTAAGATCAAGGTTAGCGGCAAGCAGAAGCGATTTTATTCCTTTTTGGGCGGGTGCGACAAATCCAGGGTCAATAGCCCACGTTGATGTGAGAAACTATTTTGTCAGGAAAACAAATGTTGACTCCGAAAGATTCTCGCAATATAATCCCGATAGAGTTTTCTTCCTTCCGGCAACGGTTTATGATAATGAAATTTTATTGAAAAGAGATCCCGAAGTTCTTAATAGATTAAAACAAATGTCGTTAAGTGATCAGCAGAAATACTTACACGGCAATTGGGACATATTCGAAGGACAGTTCTTTGACGAATTCTTCGAAAGCGTACATGTTATTAAACCCAAAGATTATCTCGCTTATGAACAAATAAAACAATTTAAGAATGTAGCTGGATTTGACTATGGCAATCAAAGCGTAGTCGAATATATGTTTATGGATTATAACGGCAATGTAGTCGTATATGATGAGTGGACAGACAAGAATGGAGTGAGAAGCGAAAAGGTTAAAGGATTAAAAGATTTTGCTGTAAAACGTGGGTTGTTAAAGATTGATATTGAGGCAGATACAAACCTTTGGCTCCCGGATCAATTTGATGTAGATAATTCTCATTACCCAGCAAGTGATTTTATTGCCGTAGATTTAAGGCTTAACAAGGTCAGCAAGAATCAAACTTCGCCCGAAAAACACAGAGGATATAGAGTCGCGTGTAATGATGCGGTAAAAGATTACTTACATTGGCAAGAAGAAGACGCGACTTTAATAATCAAGCCAAAATTAAAGATTTATGAAAGATGCACACAATTAAGAGAAACGCTTCCCGCATTGATAACGGCGAAAAACGATCCCGAAGATATTGAAGACGGTCAGAATGATCACTCTTACGATGCCTTCAAGATGGGATTTATGACCCTATATAAACCGAGAGAGCCAATAAAAGACACCCGTTCCGAATGGCGTAAACGGCTTGACAAGAAGAAAGAACTGAAAAAGAAATCAATATATGCGGCATAAAATGAACGCAAAAGGATGTGAGTTTTGCAAATACAGATACGAAGAAGAACATATCCCCGAAGAAGGCGAAATGTGTTTCGGGAATGGTTACGAAAAGGATCATTACTGTAAGAAGTTCGAGAGCATAATTAAAAAGTTTAGTTTTAGTGAATCGTTCCTCATAAAGAAGAGGCAATTTGTTCTTCCCCATAAACCGCATGGGATGATGTGCGATTATTTCAAGGCAAGAATATAATACCTAAATAAATTTTTTCACTGGACAAGTTTAACCAACCCCAGTTCTATCTACTCAAAGAGAGTGGACGGACTGGGGTTTTTCATTTTATAGAGGTTACCATGGCAAAAATTGACATCTTCGATCAATCAAGAGTGGCAGAAGTCATCCAGGTTTATAACTCACAACTTGTGAATTTCAAACCTATTTATGACGAAATGAATAAGAACTACAATATGGTAGTCTCTTCAAACCAGTGGGAATCAGATATCAAAACAGCACTTCTTGAACAAGGCAAGTCTGCAAACGCTTACAACCTACTCTCAAATGTGATAAAACACATGAGCAGCTTAGAGGCGGGGAATAGAAAGAAAGTCACGGCTTTGGGTAGAACATCCGGAGATGTACAAATGGCTGCTACGCTTTCAAAACTCATTGATTGCCTACTCTATAATCAGAAGTTCGACTATCACAGAACAAGGGCGTTCATTGATGCCATTATTGCAAGAATCGGTTGGCTAAGAGCTATTTGGAGTTTTGACGATGATCCGCTTGGAATGCTGGACTTGCAAAGTATTAATCCAATGCAGATAATGTTCGAAATGGGCTACTCTGATATTACACTTAAAAAAAGCAGTTACGTTCTATACACGCCCGATTTGTCTTTAGACCAGATAATTAATCAATACGGTCAAAAAGACAAGAAGATACAAGATCATATCGTAATGCAAGGGGATAATTACTTCTCAAATCAATCGCCAGAAGACAAGAAGAAATTTCTTTCAACTACTATCAGAACGCTGATCTCGACCACGCAAGAGTTCTTTAATCTCGGGACCTCAGACGAAAGTTCAAACATACTTCGGAATGAAGCGTGGTACGATCCTCTAACTGGAAAATTCAAAGTTTTGGAACTGCATGAAAGACGGACTACCCGCAGACTTCTACTTTACGATCCAGCAGAGAACAAAAACCACGACATTACAAATGGAGTTATGGGCAAAGACAAAAGAGAAGACTCCGAATTAGTGCGTCAACAAATGGCAAAATACCCGGAAGCCAGCGAACCATCGTGGAAACCGCGAAAAACTATTTGGATTACAACAGTTATCCCGGCGTTAAATATGAAAGTAACAGATGAGCCTTACGCCATAAGATCCAAAAATTTCATGTTCACACCGGTATTTTGTTACGACTTCCACGCAGATATGAAACAAACCCAAAGTGTAATTGACGAGTTAAGAGACGCACAGAGCGATTATAATAAGACCAGAAGCGCACTTTTGGAGTTATTGGTAAGATTCTCCGCGCCGGGATTCTTGGTTGAGGAAGGAACTATTGACGGATTCGAAAGCGATTATACGGGTATTACCGCTGAAGTTGGAAGATATAGAAGGGTAAAAGCGGGAAAACTTGATAGGATCAAGCCAGAAACAATGCCGTCCATCCCTCCAGAACTCTTCAGGAACGCAGAAGAATCAAAGTATTTGTTAGAATACATCTCCGGAGCCACAAAAACAGTCAGGGGTATTGCAGACAGCGCAAACGAACCGGCAAGTCTTAACAGACAACGTAACGAAGCAGCTATCCAACTTATTCAACACATCTACGACAATCTTGACCAAGCCGTAGTTCAGGTGGGCGAAAATGTAGTTTCAAACATTCAGAAGTTTATGACTATGCCGAGAGTCTTTAGAATCATTAACGACTTTGACAAACCAGAATATCTGGAAGTCAATAAGCCCGAAGTCATACTTGAACAGGGAAAGATAGTTGAAAGAATTCTGAATGATGTTACAATCGGCGAGTACGATATTGTAATCAGCAACAGCCCTTACGGTCCGACCGAAAGAGAAATGGAGTTCGTTAAACTTGTAGATTTGATGAAATTTGCTCTTACAATAAGCCCAGAGTTCGGAATAAAGCTATTCCCGGTAATGGTAAAGGCAAGCGATAGTTCGTACCGTAGCGAGGTCTTAGAAGCTCTTGGAATGATGGGAGAAAAGAAAGACGACCCGCAGGCACAGCAACAAATAGCAATGCAAGCACTACAGAACGCTTTTCAACAGTTGGAACTTGATAAAGCCAGAGCCACAGTCCAGAACCAAATGATTCAAAATCAACAAGATCAAGTTGAGACCGAAGGAATCGCTCTCGATAACGCTAAGAAAAAAGTTGAATTACAACTTGGAGCGCAAGGGCAGATGATTGACAACGCACAAAAGAATCAAAGTCTTCAAGCGGCAAAGCAACAGCAGATGATGAATGCGCTGAATTCATTAACAGGCAAGCAGGCGAATGCGTAAGTCAAAAATGAAGAAACCCACAGACTCCGAAAACCCTTACAAGTTCATCGACTCAATGAGCAAAGAGCAGAAGATTGCCTACAGGAAGAAGATACTCCGGCGATACGCAGAACTAAGGGAATTGATTGAGTACATAGATTCAAAACTTAATTCTTAATAAAAAATTAAGAGTACAACAATTTCTAACTCTCTTTATATTTGACGTAGATGAAACAAGAGAGCCAACATAGGATAAGCCCCAAGCCCCTATTTGAAAAATGGATAAGCCGATTCTTAAACTCTTCCAAAAACATTCTTCTTTATGTGTTCGCAATATTAGCATTCGTAGCAATTATAGCATTAATAATTTTCGTTGATAAACTGAGAATTATTTTATGACCTTCACGCTCACAGAACTAAATAAACATTTAGACAAATTCTTTTCTCCGCAAAAATGTCCCTTCAGAATTGAAGCGGCGATAGAATTAATATTTGATAAAGTGGATTGGTTTTTGCTTGAAGACCCGACATTTCCGAACAAACAAATATTTTACAAAACAACAATTGGATTTGTGAGATTGTTTTTTAATTAAAAGGAGAGTTATGACCATCTATGAATTTTTCTTTCAAAGTTTCTGGCATTACTTGGGGGCTACACTATGGTTGTTAATTATCATTGGCTGGTTGCAGAAACGAATCTTTCCACGTATTACAAGCGGATGGATTAAGTTCAGAGAGATGTATAAACGGAATTTTACAAAAGAACTAAAAGGAGAAAAGAAAATCTAATGACCGAGCAAATTAAAGTAACCCGCAAAGAGATATTGGAAATGGCATTTGGGACAAAACAGAAATTGAATAAACTGTTATTTCTCTTCACAGAAGAAGACGTGTTAAAAATTTATTATACAGAGTTCAATTCAAGTATTTATAAAGCCGGAATATGGTTAGATGTTTATGCGGATAGTTTCAACAAAGATATAGCGGTAGAATCAGACGAGTTAAAAGAAGTTGCAGATACCGGCACTATTCATAATGCTAATCTGAAAATAGAGTATCGATTAAACTTTTTGTCAAGTATTGCCGCAAGGTTAATAAAATATGGAGAAAAGTGTGCCAATGGGGAACAGGCACACGCCCTCTTAAAGGCGCTAGATTACGTGAAAGAGGCAATAGGTTTCTTGGGATTGATGAAATGAAAGAGATTAAACTCACACAAGGTAAAGTTGCCTTAGTCGATGATGAAGATTATGAATATTTGGATCAATTTAAGTGGCAGGCGAGCAAAGGACTCCACACTTATTATGCTCGGAGAAATGGGCGATTATACAATGGGAAAAGAATAACTATACGAATGCACCAAGAGATTATGCACTTTCCCGATAATATGCTGATTGATCACATAGACCACAATGGGTTGAATAATCAGAAACATAATCTTAGAGTTTGTACCATATTACAAAATCAAATGAACGCAACCGGAAGGGAAGATTCTAACTCAATCTATAAGGGGGTGTGTTGGCACAAACGAATTCAAAAATGGAGAGCGCAAATACACCTTAATCGAAGACAAAAGTTTCTTGGTTATTACAAAAACGAAGAAGATGCAGCAATGGCATATAATAAAAAAGCGAAAGAGCTTTTCGGCGAATTTGCTAAATTAAATATTATATAATCGGTTATCTGGAGTTGATGAGATGAAAATAATTTTCAAAACAAACAGAGGCGAAAATGTTTAACTACAAAAGAATGAGAAAACTTGAAGTTAAGATTGATCAACTCCGATTGAACGGTTACGAGCGAGAAAAGGAGTTGGAATTGACCAAAGAAGAATTGAGGAGTTGTAAAAGACAGAATATAACGATGCAAGAAAATCTGGATGAGCTAGAGAAAACTAACGCAGAGCTAAGAAAACTAATCCCCGATCCACCGGTAAGAACATTTGTGATTTTTTTCAGAGATGGACGGAACGAAAAAGTAGTTAAAGCCAGAACATATCAGAGAGTAGGTGATCAGTACTATTTTCTCGACAAGAAAGATACGGTTGCGGTATTCCTTTATAACGATGTGCTGGGGGTAAAATCCTAATGACCGACCTCAAGGAATTCAATACTTGGGTGCAAAGTCTCCCGAATACACAGAAGCATGAGCTATGCGAATTCCTTGATACGCTTAGAATCTGTCACCAAACAAGTTTAGTTGTTGGAATGTTTGTAAACGTAACTCCCAAAAACGAAGTTACTTTTGACGTGCAAAAATTATCTTATGGCAGTTTGAAGAAAATACTTAACTCAAAAAATTAAGAGCACAACAAATTTAGTAGTTCTATATATTCACGGTAAATAATGGCGGGTTGCATGTAACTGGCAACAGGCGACTCTCATAGGGTCGTAATTGGAGGTTCGATTCCTTCACCCGCTACTAAAAATAAATAGCAGCACCCGGACAAGTTTTAACAACCCCGGTTGGAAGTAGAAAGATTTCTTTCTCTCACTTCTAATCGGGGTTTTTTATTGTGGAGGATCAAAGCAATGGCAGACCAAAAAGTAAAAGAAGCAATGAAAAATAAACTTGAAAGCGTGAATATGCCTAAGCCAAAAGACAGGAAGGCTATTGACGGCGTTGAGATGATTGACGGCAAAATCACAGCAAATTTTACTACAGAGAAGAGAGGCGGGAAACTAAATGAATCAATGGCTTATGTGCCGCCCGTGAAAAGAATTTTTGACGACTTCAACCAATTTTCAGAAGCAGCCGAATCGTTCTTCGGCATTAGTGAGAACGAAATAGAATAACTAACACCCAAAAACTAAACGCGGAGAATCCCGCTAAGGCGGGACTGCAAGAGGAGAACATGGGAAAAGATTTTGAAGAAACAATAAGCAATCTTGAAAAATTCGAGTCCGAGGGACTTGATAAGGTTGCACAAGTAATTGATGACGCATCACCCGAAGAAGTAGCCGCTCTTTTGGAGTTGCATGATGAGGCGCAGACAGGTTCACCAAGCACCGAGGAATCGGAGAATGCCAGTGAGAAAACCGGAGCCGAAGCCGCACCAACGCCCAAAGAAGAAGCTAGACCAAAGGAAGACGATAAGCCGGCGCCAGTAGAGACAAAGGAAGAAGCGAAAGCTGAACCTCCCGAAAGCAAAGGACCTATCACAATCTCCGATGATTACATTTCAAAGGCTGATGAGAAAGACAGAAACATCCTACAAGGTATTAAGGGCGAGACATTCAGCCCGAAAGGTTTGCAGAATTATATCAACGCTCAACGTGAAATCGGCAGACTTGGCACTAAGGTAGGCGAGCTAACAAAAACAAAAGAAAAGCCGGAAGAAAAACTCATCCCGGATAAAATTCCTCAACAGCAATTGACTGAAGAAGTTGAGAAACTAAAAGAACTTGAAATTCTAAACAGATTAAGAAAATCATTCGATCCAAATATTCCCGAAGACCCAACAGAGGCAGAAGAGTATTTGAATTCGTTGCCTTATACACAGCAACGCAAATACGACAGACTCGAAACCTCTATTAGAAGTGAAGTCGATCAGGACTTTAATAAAGCAATTTATTTTCAACAGAACCAAAGCACAATCAATTCGAGCGTAATTAAAAACGACATCCAGAAAATCATTGACGAGTTGAAAGAGGATGGTATTGAAGACCCGGCAAGGTTCGGGCTTGATCTTACCATCGTTAAAGACGCTAATGGAAATAGCAACAACACTCTGTTGCAAGAACTGATCACCACAGATGGAAAGACTCTCGATAAAAGTTTGGTTACTTATGTAGGCAACGTGCCGATATTCAACGAGGATGCTATCTATAACAAATTCTTTGCAGTCAAAAGAAAAATGATTAGAGAGATCATCCGTAAACAAACATCGGTTGAGTCCCGCAAAGAAGCGTTCAACACGCTTTCTAAACAAGAAACAGAGGCAAATAACACGGCTTCGAATCTTAAAGGAGGCGGTGCTTCGGGCGCTTCGCATGAAAAGGAAGTTGATTTAGACAAGATAGATGATCTTGATCCACAGTCAGTTGAAAAGCTGTTGAAGGAAGCTAACTAAATATTAACCTTCTTTAACAGGAGAACATTATGAATATGTTCAATTCAGATATTAGGGCGTATAGAAAACTGCTTAGTGCAGACTTAAAATATGCACCCTTTTATGGCGACTCGTTCTGGACCCGCTACATGGGTTTTGTCGGTTCCAAGGGGAACTATCCTCAATCCGTAGCATTAGGTTCAAGTGAAACAAAAAGATTAACCGCTACAGGCAAACCTATTGAAGTCTTAACAAACTTCATGGATGAACCGGGCGATACGATGGAAATTCCATTACAAAACCCTTTGACCGACCAACCTCTTTATGATACACAGTTACTGAACAATGAAGAGGAACCAAAATTAACTTACATGACGGTCCATACTCACATCTTTAGAAAAGGTGTTGTTCTAAGAGACTCAAAAGTAAGCGAACAGGTATTAAAGAAAATCGCTAAAAAGTTGATGGGTCAATCACAAGCGAACTTGAAAGATTATTTCAGACGCTTAATTGGCTACCAACCATATTTAGCATTACTCGAAAAATACTCCGCTAATTTAACTGCCGCAAAAGCCGTATCCGGCGGTTTAGGATTAACCCCGGTATTGCATCCTAACTTCTTTGTAGCCGGAACCACAAAACCAACATGGAGCGAAACACCAGCTACCTATGCCACAAACGTAGCCAATGCCCTTGCTACTCTTACTGATACTGCAAGCAAGAGAATGTCTGCCGAAATGGTTAAGAAGATGGTCCGTGAAGCATCCTTACTGAAAATCCGTCCAGCAACAAACATCAACGGTACGCTGCTTTATGATATCGTTATGTCTGAAGCTGCTGCTTATGACTTATCAAAAGATACAGAGTTCCAGACAGCTTTTAATTACGCATACATGGGGGCACAGGACAAATCAAAACTGAATTATGGACAGATTGACGGCACAGTATTCTTCAACGCTTTAATCCATGTTGATCAGACAATCCCAGACGCAAAGATAACTGGCGATACAGGTTTTGATAGCTCCAAGACAGTCAGTTTTGGTAACTACAATACTTATATGGCTAATCCTATTTCGGCGGGTCAGAGAAAACTTGCAATTCTTTTTGGCGCGAGTGCGGTTGGTTGCGGTTATGCTGCTCCTCTTTCGTTCGAACAAGAGAATTGGGATTATAAGTACAAATTAACCGAAGGTGCTGATATGTATATCGGTTTCGAACGTGCCGATATTCTTGACTTCGATGGTAAATACGGAACAGCCGGCTACTTGAAAGAGAATGCCAGTTCATTAGTTGTCGCTCATTGGGCTGATAACAACACAGTTACATTTTAAGTGATTTAGCCCGGCTCCGGTCGGGCTAAGATTTTCTCAATAAAATTAATAGAGGTGTCCAATGGGACAAGGAACAAGATATAACAATGCTCAAGTTGTTGACGGTGAAGCGTGGAATGAAAAATATGCTATCGCCGCTGCTACTGCCGCACTATTAAAAAATGTTCTTGTTGTTGGTGCAGACGGCAACAAGAAAGTAATTGCGGATTATGATAGTTCAACAGCTTTTTCCGTCACCGCAAAAGCCGCATGTGCAAATTTTCCAAAAGGTTCTGAGGTATTTGACATTCAAGCTAAAGTTATTTGGAAAAAAACAGCAGTCGAAGGCACAGACACATGGTACTATTCAACAGTTGGGACATTAGCGACTTCGAGTGGAGTGGCTACTTCTACTGCTGCAGCTGCTACTATCAACGAACAATCCGGTGTTATAACAACCGAAGCTCTAACTACAGCTGGTGATGCTGATTATACTTTTACTCTTACTAATTCTTTTATTACTGCTACTTCTAAAGTGTTTGTAAGTGTCGGCAAAGGTACAGCTACAGCTGGTGCTCCAGCAGTAGCATGGGTTACTCCAGGAGCGGGTAGTGTGGTTATTATCATTCGCAATACTTCACCTTCAGTAGCTCTTAATGGTACTATTGAAATTTCGTTTCTGGCATTTAATTAAATAGTTAAAAACAGCCCGGTTCTGCCGGGCTTGTATTTCTAAAAATAGACTGAGGAAACAATGAGAATTGTATTAACTCGACCCGGTATTACAAAATTCATAGCATCCGAAGAAGGAATTGATATTGATATCGTTCCCGGAATTCCTTTCGAAGTCCCCGAAAGTCTCGGACAGGCAAGGATTGAAGCAAGTCCAAATCTTTTCAGAGTTGCAACAGAAGAAGATGAAGAATACGCCAGAGAGTACAAAGCGCAGAAGATTGCCGAACTCAACGCATTAATTGAAGGGACTAAGATTGAAGCTAAAGCGAAAATCGAAAAGATTCAAGAACCGGAAAACCCGGCAGGGTTTACTAGAGAAGAATCAACAGCATTAAACCCTAATTCCACAATAGTCGCCACCCAAGGATTTGACGCACTTGCTTTTATAGCCGACAACGAACCTCTTACAGAAGACAAACTAAAAAGTTTAGAGCGTCCACAACTATTTGAAATCGGTGCGACAATCGAGCTTCAATTCCCGAAGAATATTTCCACAGTAAACTTAATTCAAAAAATAATTGATGAAGTGAACAAAAAGGTTGACTAATGCCGACTGCCGTTAGAAGCCCTAAAATATTTGGAAGAATTAAAAGAGTTCTTCGCATGAAAGGAATTGCCGAAGATGTTATTCTCGATCCAGAAATCTATGATGAGATGAACGAGGGACAAAAACAAGTTTTTCTTGAAGTCCCCATTCAGCACGAAAAAACTATTGCCATGGCTATTGGGATAAAAGATTATACTCTGATTGAATCCACAAGAGAAGTTTACGGATCTATACAAAAATTCATTCCCCCTTCTACTTGGAATTATCCCATAAAATATGTTTACCCAGCCGAGTGGGATGATATAATTAATAGCGGAGAATACGATTCTTATACTAATCCGGTGAGAGCGACTATTGTAGGAAATAACTTAAAACTTTACCCAGCCCCATTAGTAGTTGAGAACCTAACTCTATTCGCTTTATTAAAAATGCCAGCTACAGATTTATCCTCAACGGTAGAACCGGAGACGCCGGAAGACTTTGATGCGGCAATAGGCGACTGGGCGTTGTGGAAATTACTTGGCGATAAAACATTCTTAGAATCATTCAAGAATCAAATTACAGTAGTTGGAAATGTAAACGGGTTTAAAGGATTTTTGATTCAGAAGCCGCGAATAACGGGATGGTAATTTATGGCTAACAATATTAAGCTCGAAAGAATCAGCGTTGAGTTTGCTAAAAGAATTAACGATGCTTTTACTTCTGCTGGAGTCGCAATAACCACTGGGGATCAAGACGGTGTAGTCCTTGCTGCCTCGGCAAGGATGGCATACATTAATAAAGCCATGTTAAAATTATTCAACGATGTTTGGATGTCCGTGCAGGGCGACAGACAAAAATTTGCTCAAATATTCCCGGAATTAATTTCCGCAAGAACAGTTACAACAACATCGGGTTCGGCTTATATAATCGCTACGCCAAATTTAGACTTTTTCCAAATGATTGAAGCTACAGTCGCGGGAATTCAAGCATCGGTTTTACCATCATATTTTTATCAGACAGTTAAAAGCGGGAAGACTCCACAGTTTAAGGGAGACGCGAGTAATCCGATGGCAGTTGAGATAAACGGGACTATTTATTTCTTGCCCGATGTATCGGCTTTTCAGACCAAATCGGCAGTAATAACAATTTTAAGATTACCTATAAATGGTGGAACCACTGGGACGGGTGGGATATTCTTAACAATGGACGCTTCAACAAGTGAAGACTCGCCATTCTTAAATACGTGGAACACGAAAATTGTGGACATCGCCGAACAACTTTTCAGACAGGACGCGAAGGAGTAAATCATGTTGTCAAAAGATTGGACACTATCAACCGCATTAGGAGTTCTAAGGGACAAAATTAGTGCGATTTCATTAGATGATGCTCAACAGCTTTTTCTAATAGACTACTTACATTTAAACATTTGTGAAGTAGCAAAACTTTTAGACCCAATTGTTTACCAAGATTATATGGTAAGAGTAGCGGTCAGCCCTTCGATAGCTTCTCCATTCTATGCGGCAGTTTCCGGGGTTGTTATAGCGACATCTTACGATAATACGACTAAGACAGTAACAAAATCCGCGCATGGGCTTTCAGTGGGCGATACTTTAATTTATTGGGATGACGGCGGGAATAAAACTTTTGGATACGTTGTAAGCACTCCGTTATCTTCAACTTTCACCGTGAATGTTGCAATCGGGGCAACTGTAACAAATTTCAAGTACATAAAACTTCCTTCATTGGCTGATACAATTGATCTATCTGCATTAAGATATGACAGCATTGTAAAATTATCAGACAGTGTATTAGGGCTTTGTATAAGAAAAGATTTTAAGGCAATAGAAAACGTGCTCAATTCTCCACAAGCTAATTCAAGTATTTTTTATTCTCAATCCGGCGAACTGTTAATTCTTAAAAAAGGCACAAATGTTTCTTATGGAACTTTGACTTTATCATACACAAGGATTCCCACAAAGGCAACGGCAGACGGAGATTATCTTGATATCAGAGACGAACTTGTAAATCTTGCAATTAATAAAACAGCATTAGCCGTTTATGAGAAGATGAAACTACAGCCGCCCGAATCTTTAGTTGGTGCAGTAAGTGGAAAGCTCCAAGAATTATTAGGTTCAACGAGTGCAAGCCCGGAAAAACAGAATCCGAAAACTAAGTAGAGGCATGAGTCATATAATAAAATTTCTCATTCAACTTATAAAAAGATGGCTTCACTTAGGAAAAGAAAAAATGCAAGACGACTGGAAAGAAACGGAAATAAAAAATTTTTTAGGTATTTCTACAAGAAGGACACCGCAGATAAACGAGTGTGCCGATTGTAAAGATATTGAGTTTAGAGATACAAGCGGGGATATGCTCAGCGCGGTTAACCCGGCATTATTTCTTAGTCCACCGGATTTTTCTTCTCAGGGGTTTACTTTAGCAGCTAATCTTGGATTTACAACTCATGTATTTTCACAATTACCAATAAGCGCACCAACCACACAAGAAGTTATATTTTATTTCCAGAGAGGAAGTGTTGGCGGTTATCCGCATATCGCTATTGCAATGAATCCTGCCTGGGATGGTAGTTCTTGGTTCAATCTTTGGCGGTGGTTGAACAAAATCGTGCCAGTAACAATTTCCACTGCATCAAGTTATGATTATACCGTTTCTTCTTATGACGGTACAGGCATTTATCTTAGGAGCGTTGTTTATAATTTAACAAAGCAAAATTGGGCTACTATTACGTCATTCACACCAAGTGGATTCAAATTAACAAGAAATGATTGGGCGGTCAATGATAGTCTTTTAATAATGGCAAACTATTTACCACTTGGCGCTTTAACAGCCCCATTCCCTTATTACACAGCACAGAGTTCAATAGGAACAGCAGACTTAGCTTTCCATAGAATATTGAATGAATTAAGAATTGGTTTCGGTTCAGTTGCTAACCGTCTAGCAGTTGGGATAGGATATAAAAAGAAGTATTGGCAAATAGATACAATTGCCAATGGAGATACTACACTTCCATTCGTTGCAGATTTAGACACTATTATTCTCGATCCATATAATATTATTTCAGATGCGGGGACATTCGGAATTATTGTGAAATTTGGCGGGAGTAGTGTAGCTGGGTCAACTTCAACTAATTTCCCAACAGGGAAATATTTCAAGTTGATAATGACAGCAATTCTTGACGACTTCAATGAATATGTGGTTAAAGATGATTTTATGGTTTATAATGGTAGTTTCCCCGGTGTGGGACCGTATAAAATATATACGGGTTCAACAGTTTTTGATATAAGACCGACTATTCGTTTTGCCACAATGAATAAACGTGTAACCAAAATAAGACTTTGGTTAGCGTTGGGAAATGGAATTGATTCAGTTTTAGAAAGTCCAAGACTGATAAAAGAATTCGATATTGCAAAAAATACAGCTCTTAACGTGACTGACAAATTGTGGACGTTAGATAATACCGGGACTTTGGTATTATCCGATGTTGCAACAAAAACTTATTCGGGTTGGTTCAACGCCGATTATGCCGCTTATGTGCAAGGAGAATCTTTAATATCGGCTTTGGGATATACTCCGACAACTCAATACGCTTCTTCCTGGGATCAGGCGTTAGTGGCTGGTGGCGCGACCTATCTATTAAATCCTTACATAGATAAAACTTGGAAGAATTTCATTTTTAATTCGCCTATAAGTGGTGCGGGAGCATCGCAATATGATGTAATCTCTGCGGAGAATTATCAAAGTCTTGATGCGAAAGATGGTAATGATATTGTGGGGGTCGAGTTAAAGTCGAATCTTAATTTTGCGATACTTAGAAGCAATGGTTATCAACAGTATGACGCCGATAGACAAGTCCCTTCTCAAATGATAAACGGAGTTGGCATTGCTTCAACAAGATTAGGCATAGTCAATCAGAACGGGGCTATTTTCTTTCCCTCTCAATTCGACTATTATATTTTGCAAGGAAATCAGAGCCAAGATTTATCAGAGAATACAATCAGAGACGTTTACAGATCATTAACAAAATCGAATATTCTTGGCGCAAAAGAAAATTATGGGAGTTCTGTAATTTTTTATGCACCGACAGAAAATAAATTTTATACGTTCACGCCTGGTAAGGGATGGACGACAAAGAACCTTGGAGTGATAACATATTTTGGAAGTTCTTCTGACGGCACACTCTTGTATATGGTTTCGACAGGAAGTCCCGCCGGAAGTATTTATAGAGTTGACCCACTTCAAAAAGTCCACACAGGTACACAAGATTTCTTTTGGATTTCAATACCAATAGACGTTGCTTTGCTGGGTGAGAAGATTACTTCTGACGATAGGTTCATTGTCGGTAGTGTGTGGATGAAATACGCAAGCTCTAAGGCAATAACTTTACAGATCAGTTATGACGGCGGAGTGTTCGGAAGCGATAGAACTTTCCCTATAACCCAAACGGCATTAACAAGCGGGACTTTAACAATAGGGCAAAAATATATCATAAGTTCTTATGTGAGCGATGATGATTTCGTAAATGTTGGCGCTGCTTCAAATGCAACCGGGATGGAGTTTACCGCAACCGGAACTACACCGACACATTGGGCGCATTCAAGTGAATTAACTCCGGCGACAATTCAAACCGTGGAAAGAAGATTCACGCCCGGAAGAAACTGTAAATCATTTCAGTTAAAGATTACTTCTACACCGGTGAATAAAGACGTGAGAACAAGAATTTGTGCGATAGGCATTAGATGGCAAGTATTCAAGACGGGGTTATTCAGATGATTAAGCGAGATAAAGGGAGCCTACATAGAACAGATGAACCGATTGAGAAGAAACTTGAATTTGAACTTGATAACATTGTGCAAGGTGTGAACCAATCTCTAAAAAAGAAAAACGAAGAGATAGCAAAAATGGTTAAGCAGATTTCCGAATTGACGGTAAAAAGTGTGGGAACGGGAAGTGCGGCATTGACTAATATAGTCGCTTATAATGAGCAAATATTTTATGGCGGTGAAAATAATAACATTATCAAAGATATAAATAGCATAGAAAGTTTAGTTACCGGGGTTGTCTTAACGGATTCAACGGATTTGTTTACGAAAGCCGGACATAGATTAGTAAACGGTAATATCATTTCGATAAGTTCTATTGTAACCACAACAGGATTAAGTGCAGTAATTGGTTATTATGTGATAAATGTTTCCGGAGATAATTTCCAGGTTTCTCTAACTAACGGCGGCTCTCCGGTTTCTCTTGGGGGCGGGGATGGTTCTTGTTCGATTAGAAAAGCAACAGTTATTGCCCTAACGAATTTACAAATTAGTGATCTAGTGGAATCTGTTACCGTTCTGACAAAAACAGTTGACACGGGAATAGTGGACTTCAAGATAAGCGATGATATAGGGAATAACTTATTCATCTTAGACGATCTTGATGCTTCAATAATTTCGGCGCAATCGCCACCAAGAGGTATGTGGATTGAATACACCCAAAACGCTGTTCTAACTTTGGTATTAGTTGGGGCAACAACATTTGTGGGCAAGGTGATTATCAAGATTTTGCGGAAGCCACAAGTTAATCAAGGATTTACGTTATGATGAAAAAAATATTTTTGTTCTCGCTCTTACTTACTTCTGTAGTGTTCGCTCAACTTCCGACAAGACCAGTTTTCCCCGCAGGCAACGGAACAAATGAAAAGTTTTTTAGAGTAGGGAAAACCGCGCCATACTTTAGTTGGGAAACGACAAAGCATAAATATTTTTATATAGATTCAACAGTAACACCTCACGATACTTTATGGTGGGAAGGTGTGAAACTTAGCAAAGACTACACCTGGACTGGCAAGCATACATTTAAGAATGTTACTACCTTCGATAGTACGATGTATCTTGCCAATAATCAATTTTTCAGCTCGAAAGTGTTTGTTCCCGGGTGGGGTGGTAGTGGCTGGAAGTTAGATTATGGGCTGACAAATGCAGCAAGGTCAAGTCTTGAATTTGACGATCTAACAGTAAGGGGTAGATTATCGGTTTATGAATTATTAATCAGGCAAATCCGAGCCACAAATGGGGCGGTATTTGTTACAGCTTCTGCGAAAGTCGCAAGTGTTTCTGGGACTACCGTAACATTTGAGGACGCAAGTTATACCGGCGGAACTTATTTGTGTCCGTTCGCGGCAGGCGATTTATTAATGGTGCAAAAGTTTAGACCCGATGGGACAACTGTTATAAAGTTAGCTAAGGCAACAGTTTCAAGTGTTTCAAGTGCCAGCGCTGTTGTTGTGTGGGATGTGGGAACTTTTGCGAAAGGCGATGAAGTTGTAAGAATTGGCAATACAACGGATGCTTCAAGACAAAATTCAATTTATCTCACTTCGGATGATAGTAATTCTCCATTTATGGACATGACAACTGGAGTGAATAGTTGGACGGCTTGGGATGCTGCGGCTAAAACAAAATTAAGAATTGGAAATCTTGCTGGAATAACTGATTCAGATTTTGGCGGTGCGCTTAGTGGTAACGGTTTATATGGACAAAATGTTTACCTAAAAGGTAAATTAAAAATTGCAAGTAATGCAGATATAATTGGATTATCTGCAAACGTTACAATCACAGCCATAACCGCTCCGACTACAAGAACGGACGGGACGGCTTTAGTAGCCGGAGATTTGTGGATTGATTCAGACGGTTTGAATTACAGATATAGATGGAATGGAACGTCTTGGGTAGATATGAATATTCCTTACGTAAGCACACCTTCAGGCACCGGGTTATTCATAGACGGTACTCACATGGGATATTACACCGCTGGCGCATGGCAGACTTACATAGATAATACCGGCAAATATTATTTTACCGGAGATGCAAACAATTATATTTCTTGGAATGGAACGACCCAAACGATAAAGGGGAATATAATTATCACCGGTGGTTCTGGAATAGGAAGTTTAACAGATGCGAACTTAGACCACATTGGAGATGGAGCGAGTTATGTAAGAACCACCCCCACAGAAAAGACTGGTGCGGGCAGAGCATACACTGGTTTAGATTCTTCAAACAGATTAATCACAGCAGTAATTCCAGCAACAGCAGTTACACCTTCGGGTGCGGGTTTGTACTTAGGTTCAAACTACATGGGTTATTATTCCGGCTTGGCGTGGACAACCCATATGGATAATTCTGGTAATTTCTATCTCGGCGGGACAAGCGGAGCTTTAGGTTGGAATGCGGGGACTTCTACATTAACAATAAATGGAAGTCTTTTTACGAACACGGTTACGGTGGGGACGGCAGTTACCGACGGCTATATTCAAAGTTATGGTTGGAATGGAACGGCTAACGGATTCCAGATTAAGGGCGGTGCAACTCCAAGTGTAAGTTTAATTGGCGGGACAATTACCGGCGGGACGATACAGACGGCTACGAGTGGGCAGAGGATCGTGTTAAATAGTTCTCTCCAACGTTTAATTTTTTATGATTCGGGGGGTTCTTCAAATTATTTCGATTCTTTTGCTAATGTGCTTAGAGTAAGTGGGGATCTTTATTCTAATGGCGCAATTGGCGCTGCCGGCTCTTTGTATAATGCGGGAGGAAATTTTAACGTTAATTCTTCCGGTCAAATAATAAAAGTAAACAACATTTCACCAACGGCTAAATATACTTTAATTGGTGATGGAACAAGTTTTACGCCACGCCTTTTAGCTATGAGTGATTTACCTGCACTAACAGCAAATAGAGTTCTGCTTTCAGACGCAAGTGGATATGTTGCGGCTTCTTCAGTATCAAATACAACGCTCGGCTATCTTGATGCAACAAGTTCTGTGCAGACACAATTAAACAGCAAAGCATCTTTAACGGCTGATAATACTTTAAGCGGTGAAAATAGTTTTGCAAAATTAAAATTTAATGCGGAAGTATCTCACTCTGTTACTGGTAGCGGCAATTATAGTTGTCTTGATAAGAACGTAATAATTCTTACTCCCAATGCAAGCGGCTATATAATTAGCTTAACAGATTTATCACCAAACCGTCCAGTTCTGGTTTTGAATGCAAGCGGAAGTTATACTGTAACCGTTAGTTCAACTTCCGGCGGGAAATTATTACCTGTTTATGGTATGGCATGGATGGTTTACAACGTAACAAGTGCAACTACTTTTATACAATAATTGTTGAAATTAATTAAAAGATTTAGTAAATAACAGATGCGAAACGAGACGAACATGAAGATAACTTTGAAAATAGAAACCCTTTTGACTGCGGTGACAACTCTCCCACGAGTTCGTCTTAGTTTCGCAACCCGCACGATAAAGGGTTTTGTTTTTAACGGAGTTTTTATGAAAACCTTAATGCTATTTGCTATTGTTATTTTAATTTCTTGTCAATCACCAAACGAACCAACAGTACCGGAAGATTTTATTGATTATAAACCGTTTACTTTAGCTTCGCACGAAAAGAAAATTTTTGCTCACATTGACAATGTGGATTTAAGTATTACTTATAACGGAACAAACGTGAACGGATGGGTTTCTCTCACTTGGGATAAGGCAAGCGGCGGAATTTTTGAGCCGAAATATTGCGAAGGAAAGGATTTGTATTTTAATTATGCTATTCTTAAAAACGCAAACGCAAAAATGAGATTCTTAAAAATACAAGAGAATAAAATTACGATGCAATGTATTGAGTTAATAATCAACGGAGAAAAAACAGGACTATACGTTCTTAGTCCGACAAATAGGAAATAATTTCAAAGGTCTAACGACCTAAAATAAACGGCATAGAAATAATTGAGCCACAAATGGACAGGGAGCAATATGAAATCAAAACTAATTTTTACAATCTTATTTTTTACGACTATTGTTGTCGCACAGACAAAAAGCGTTGATCCAAAAGTCAAGAACTCTTTAGAAAAGGTTGAGAACGATTCAACCAGAATGGAACAACTGATAAAAGACATCGGCAATTACGAACTATTTGATAGCGCAAAAGATATTGATTCAAACGTGAAAGAACTTAGAAATCTCCAACAGAAAAGATTGAATGAACTTTTACAAGCGGACGTTCTTTATAACCGCTATGATGCGACCATAACTACGCTTTTACAGATGGGAAAAATATATGAAAATAAGAAGATTCTGCAACCGAAAGAGCCGGACAAGAAGAGTAAATAATTAAGAGAAACAAATAAATAATTTTATTGTAATTTAACGCAACAATCGGACAAGTTTAACCAACCCCAGTCTACCAGAAAATGGTTGGATCGGAGTTTTTTATTGCCCAAAATAACGAGGTAAATATGCCAGATTATGGTGTTCGAGACTATAGAGATTTGTTGAATAACATCAGCGCCACCAACACTACCGTTGGAAACAGATTTAATAATTATGATATGCCGTTTAGTTATTCGGATATGTCCGGCGTATTAGATAATCTCTTTAATCAGCAAAGCGGACAACTTACAAGAAGTGCGGGAAATGCTGTTCAGAGAGGGCAGAAAGATACCGCTTCAAGACTTGCTTCTCAGGGAATTACCGGCGGGAGCGTTTTCAACAATCAGATAAATAAAGTTACCGATGCCACAAATCAAAGTTTCGCCGATGCCTTAGAACAACTTGGGATAGGAAGACTCGGACAGAATGCGGGATTAATGCAAACCGCAAATCAGAACCAATTTAACGTAACACACGCAGCACAGGGAGTTGACCAACAAAATTTTATAAATATGTTACAGAAATATGGACTTGCGAATAGTGTTACGGGTGGTTTATCAAATGCAAGGATGCAAGAAGACCAAGCGCCAAGTTGGTTAGATGATTTGATGGCTGGAATAAATACGGGCGCAAATGTGGCCAAAGCGTTTAAAAGTGACGAGCGACTGAAAGAAAATATCAAGAAAAGAATGACTTTAAGAAATGGTGTTGAAATAATTGATTTTAATTATAAGAATAATCCGGGCAAAAGATACAGAGGTGTTTCAGCACAACAGGTAGAAAAAATAATGCCGGAAGCAATTTCAGAGTCGGGAGGTTATAAGATGGTCAATTATTCTAAACTCGGCATTCCTTTTATGGAGGTATAACGTGGGCGGCAAAATTTACCGGGCTTTAGCTCGAAATCAATATCTTCAACCAGTAGTAGATTTATTCCAGTCTATCCAAGACCAGAAGAGAAAAGAACAATGGCTGAAAGATGTTCAAGGCGTACGGGCTAAGTTTGGAAACGACTACAGTCAAATAACAAACGCTACTCAACCACAGACGACACAAGAAACGAATCCGAATTACACCCCATACTCAGTGCAGAAACCGGCGATTCCGAATTTTAATATTTTACAACCAAACGCCGGAGTAACACCTACAGTCCCATCGCAAAATACTGAAATGGTAACACGCCCGACTTTCGATAAGACTACGAATGTTCCTCTCTCAGACTTTGAGAAATATAATCAAGCAAGAGATTTAGGCAATAAAACTATCTGGGACTTACTCACTAATCCAGACACGCAAAAATATGGAGATAACAACGTACTCAATCAGATGATCGGAGACGTTCGACAAGGCGTAGAACAATTCAGACCTTCATTTAAGTATGGAGAATATGATCCTACAAAAACGAGATATAGAATTAACGAAAGAACTGGACAACAAGAAATCTTGGATCAAGGACAACCAAACGCAAAATTAGGACTTCCTACTGAAATAACTGCGACCGAAGATGATCCGAAGGGACAGTATAAAAAAGGTGACGCAATTAGAATTGCCATGGACGAAAGTGTATATCCGCCGAGGCAAATAATTCTTGGCAAAGTTTCTACTAAAATGACACCATATCAAGAAGGCATGTTGGCTAATGCGAACAAACGAGAAAATAGAGAAGCGGCTAAAACTAATGAAGACAAAAAAGCTGGCAAGGGATTAACCCCCAACACAGCAGGACCATTAGCACAGTTACAGCATCCTGAACTTTTCAAGAATGTGCTTAACCCACAAACGGGGAATACTCTTCTTGTAAAATATGATAGCAATGGTCAACCATTGAAAGACGATAAAGGAAATTATGTTGAAGATCCCGTAAACGGTAAGCCGGTTCCAAATTCTCCCGAAACACAAGCGTATTTGAGAGATAAAGCATTTAACGATTTACAACTACAGACTCTAACTCCACGGGCTTATGAATTTTCTAAAAATTTAGAAAAGAGTTTTGGAAGAAAATTAACAGCAGCCGAATTAGGTCAAGAAGCACTTAAACACGCAAAAGATAAAAGAATCTCCGATGAAGATGCGGGCGCAATAGCAAAGTATTTGAAATACGTCTCTCAATTTGATACCAAATAGGAGTTTATCAGATGGGCAAAGTTTCTGGACTTGAAGAACTCCAAAGAACCGTAGATAGAATTAATTACGCTTCGAAGAACGCAAAACCTTCCGGCATAAAAGAACTTGAAAAAGTTACTAAGGAGTTAAACCCCCCATCAAAGAACGCCACGACCCCAAAAGTCCAGACGGCGAACGATCCATTGAGCGCAGATTATTATTTAAAGAATAAGAATCTTTCACAAACCCAACAAGACAGCGCATATAATTCGGCGAGGAATCAATCCGATATATTAGCCCAAGTCCAAAACGCCTTTAAACCTTCAACGGCAGAACGGAATCTTAATGCTTTCAACGAAGGACCGCAACCCGGCGAAATCCAAGTAATGCCCGAACAAACAATAACCGGCAGACGGAATGAAGCCCGACCGATGGCGGAGATTCCTTTAACTGAAAAACAGAAAGTTATTGCAAAGAAAATTCCCGTTCCAAGACAATCAGATGTTTATGCAGATGAACGCGAGAGAATGAAGAATGCGCTTGAAATGATTACCAAAGGAAAGATGTACGAACCGGTGACCACGCCTATTGTTGAGGGGGCGAAACAAATCTACGAAGGATTAATGACCCCAACAGACCCGAATGATCCCACATCAATTCTCCGTCCAACATCTAAGATCGCAACGGGAGTCTTCAAAACCATTCTTGGTTCGTTACCCCCAGTTATGGCGCTAAATGTTATCCAACCTTATATCACAAAAGGTGCGGAAACTATTGGCAAAGAATTAGGGATTAAAAAAGAAACTGCTGAAAATATAGCGAACAAAATTACTCCTTTCGTTTTCGGACTTCCGGTAGGTACAGGTTCGTTAGTCTCTGAAGAAACGGTAAAAGGATTAGACAATCTCGGAGCATTTAATGGTTTAAGCGAAGATGACAAAAAACTTGCAAAGGATTTAATTCAAAATGGACTATTTTTAGGCATTGCTTCTCTTGGTGGTTCAACCGCAAAGAAAGTTGGAGAATTTGCAAGTAAAGAAATTCCAAAATACATTGCGCCAAAATCGCCATTGGGAGAATTCACCGGGACTGACCGAGGATTGACCCCGGAAGGTGAGGCATTAATAAGTCAAGTTAAAAAGATGCCGGAAGGTGCGGAAAAAACTGCATATGAAAATGGATTAAGAAGAAGATTTTCGAAAGAGGGATTAAACTTTGACGAACTCTACGGGAAAGAAAATCAAGGAATAACAGAATTAAATAAAATAGTAAAACAGATCGGAGGAACCAATGCCGAAACAATACGAGGAAATCAAAGCAAGTTATCTGAAGAAGGGATTCAGCGAGAAGGAAGCCAAGTCAATAGCGGCGGCAACGTTCAACAAACAACACCCGGACAGACCACTGAACAGTTACCCGGAAGTCAAAGCAAAAATGAAAGCCAAGCTCCACAACCTAAAGAAGTAGGAAAGTTTGAAAGTTACACCGGAACTAAGTTGCAAGATTCTTCTCCCGAAGACATTCAATCAGCTTATGATCTTGCCAAAGAATTTACGGACAATCCAAAAGCGCATGATCCCGAAGACGTGCAAGCGGCAAACGATGTTATTAAGGAGATCGAAGATTACTCTAAACAAAAATACTTTACCAAAGAAGACGCACCAACAAATGTAAAAGAGAACTTCAAACCGTCATCAAGGGATTTCAAAGAAGTTCCAGGCGCGAAAGAAAATGTTCCGAAAGAACTTTACAAAACATTAAAGGATGGGACAAAAGTTTACAAAGTTGACGGCAATTACATTAGAAATAACGTGGATATAGATTGGACTATGGGAGGGCATGATTACGTTTATCCTAAATACATTCCTAAGGATGAAATTTGGTTAGACAAGGACATGGCGAAGAATGATTTCGAAAACACACTCCGCCACGAAAATACAGAACGTCGAAAAATGATATCCGGGAAAAAGTATGACAAAGCGCATGAGTTAGCCAACAAAGAAGAGATTAAAATTCGTCAGGGCGAGCAACCTACCTTGAAAGAGAATCAAGGAAATGTTAAGTTAGAAACAATGAAACCCGAAAACGGGGCAGGCAAACCTTCCAAAGAGAACACGCCTCAAATGCCGGAAGGGGATTATGAACTAACCAAAGATAAAATCGAAGATGGACAAGCCCGTTTTGACATTCATAGGGCATTAGATTTCCCTCTTGGCAAAAGTTACAAATTAACACCCGACAATACTTTAATAAGAGTTAAAGAACACACACCGAATTGGAGTAATTTTGCGGAAGACTTATACGATAATCCAGATATTAAAAAAGTTGTTAATGTAACTATTGGTGATTTAGAAAATGCTGATTATCGTAAAAACAAAACTTCACTTGTCGAGATACAAAAAGAATTCCCAGAAATAAATTTTGTAAACGTGGAGATACCAGAGGGGACTAACTATAAAAATGCAATTGAAAAAATTAATAATGAATTAAATAAAAATGCCGTCAGTCCAGAAGAACCAACGGCAAAACAATTTGAAAGCAAATCACAATCACCGAAAACAGAGCCACAAATAAATGCGGATGTAATTGGTAGTGAAATACAAACGCAATCTGCAAAAGATAATCCTCAAAGTCAAACACCAGAAGAAATTGATTATACAAAATTGACCAGAAATGAACTCCAAGACCATATTGAAAATTTAATTAAAAGGAAAAGCAATAAAGAAATTACACTCTATCATGGCTCGTACGAAAAAATTCCCCAATTAAAAAATCAACAAATTTATTTCGATGCTGATCCCATTGTGGCTAACGGCTATTTAGTTTCACAAGCTCCCAAAGGGAGCGAAGGAGCTTACGGACATATTTACGAAACAAAAATTCCACTTAAAGACATTGAGATAGTAGATGACATTGATGCTAAGAGTAACGCCGATATTATCTATTCTCCGAATGATGGATATTTCAGAATAAATAACCCCGGAAAATATGGCATAAAAGAAACCGACTACAAAAAAATAGATTTTTCTAAAAATGAAGGTGATAATGTAAAAATAGAACCTTCCCGCACACCGAAAGAGGGTGTGCAAACTCCTATCGAGCCGACTTCACTTATAAGTGAAGCGGAGAAGAAGACGGCAGAAATTGAAACATTGACGGCAGAAAGAGACAAAGCATTTGACGAATATCAAAAAATTATGATTGATCGAAAGGAACGACCGAGAAACAATGACTTCGATAGACGCAAGAAAATGAAAGTATTACAAGCGAAAATTTCAGAATTAAACACAAAGATTAAGGGTGATGTTGGAAACGATGTTCTGGGATTATCAAAAGGTAAGAATGCACTTGCACCGGAACCGCCAACTCTCAATCTTCGAGGCACTAAAGAACTACCCGAAGAACTGAAAGCAAAACTTGTAGAGAATGATAAAACACTTACCCAACTCTTTCAACAGAGAGAAATACAGAACTCAAAAACAAGCCGACCAGTAGAGAAGATTCAGGCAAGCGCAAAAGCAAAGAAGATTGTAAAAGAGTTAAACGCACAAGGTTTGAGAGTAACCTATGATAACAGAAACGTATTCGTAAACGGCAAGAAAATAGTTTCAGTTGATCTTTCTCCGAGAGTAAAAGTTGAGGACGTAACTATTCTTAATGATAAAGCAGCAGAACCATTTGAGAATCTTTCAAAAGCGGAAGTTGAAAAACAAACAGCACTTGCAAACATAGTCGAGCCGAAAGACCTCGATAACGGACTCGGACAAAAAACTATTGATAAAGGTTTAAGCGATATCAAGAACGATGGTGGAAAAGAAAACAGTCCCGAAGCTCAAGCGGTAAGAGATGCAGCACTTCAAAAAGAAAAGTTAGGCGTACAGATTGGTGATACTATTGTTAAGGGTGAAGAGTTAGTAAACCAAGCCAAACAGAGTTTGGAAGAGACCCCCGAACTTGCGAAAGCAAAAGCAAAACTTGAAGAATTACAGAGCGATATTTTTGCAAAGCCGAAAGAAATTACCAAAGCGCAAGAAAATGTTGATAAACTTGAAAATCCTAAAATTTTACCAGAAGAGAAGGAAAAAGAAGAACCTCAAAAATCTGATATAAGAAATATAGGATTTAAAGAGGGCGATAAGGTTATTGTAAATACAAAATTTGGCAAAGCAGAAGGCGAATTTGTAAAAGATTTAGGCAACGGCAGAACTGATATAAAATTAAAAGATAAAACTTACTCATTCAAAAACGAGAATATTTCTCCTTATGATGAGACTCAATTAATCAAAAAAGGAACTATCCAAAAGGATAAACCAACTACCGAGAATAAAGAGTTAGTTGCAAAACAAGTTGAACGATTGCGAAGTACAGCAAGCGGGATGGATTCCCAAATCGAAGGTAAATTAAATTCCGCAACAAGCCAACAAAACCCAACGGCACGTAGAGCAAGAATTGCCGCGGGCATGGAAAGAGAGGGAAGAATTCTTCAAGAGATGCAACAGGCATTAAATATTATTGCCGATCATTTAGAAAACGGTACTCTCCCAGAATCATTAAAGAAAGTTGGCTCAAGGACAGATATTGAGACAATAAGAAAAATCTCAAAAGACAATGCAGAACCCTCTATTTATGTTCATAATTCTGATATAAATAAATTAACCGAAGTAACGAAGGGGAAACCGGGCGTAAAAGATATTAAAGAAAAAATTCACATTTATGGAGATGGGTACCAATTCAGAAAAGAAACAATTGAGGGGATTGATGAACTTTATAGTCTTGCAAAAAAATATACCGCTACCGATCCGCTAAAATTTACTAATCGTAAAGACCAATTAGCCGAATACAACAGACGCAAAAAACTTGGACTTGATAACAGAGACAAAGCACTTCAAGCGAAAGAGGATTATGATAATATAATCTCTGGAAAAATAAAAAAAGAATCTGATACCGCATTAAAGATAAAAGAAAAAGAACGAGAATTAATCGGCAATAAGATTCCGGGTTATTTCGATACGAGAGGCGAAGCATTAAATAAAGTTATTGATTTGGCTGACGTAAAAGAGGGAATGGATGTATTAGAACCAAGTGCGGGCAAAGGTAATATAGCAGATAAATTATTAAGCGACAAAGGAGTTAAGCCGGATGTAATTGAAATGAACTCTACTCTTCAGGACTTGCTAAAACTAAAAGAGCATAATATTGTAGGAACTGATTTCTTAGATTATTCGGATAAGAAGTACGATAGGATTGTAATGAATCCGCCGTTTGAAAACTTACAAGATATTGACCACGTTCGACACGCATACGATTTATTAAAACCGGGCGGTAAATTTGTTTCTATAATGAGCGAGAGTCCATTTTTTAGAAGTGATAAAAAAGCAACAGAGTTTAGAGATTGGCTCGACGGGAAAAACGGTTATGATGAAAAATTGCCGGAAAATTCTTTTATGGGACCGGGTGGAACTCGGAACACAGGCGTAAGCGCAAGAGTAGTTGTTATTGATAAACCCGGAGATCAAACATTAAACCAAGATTTAGATACTACTGAACTACAACAGAGAAAACGGCATCTTGAACTTGCAAAAGAAGAATTAGAAAAAATAAACTCCGATAACGAAAAGACGAGTAAGTATTATCATCAACACGGCAAATCGCCAATGAAGGGAATTATTGAAGCAGAGACCGAGATAAAAGAAATAAATAATAAGTTATCAAAACTCCGCACTAAAGAATCTCAATTTGATATGTTTGGAGACAAGCAGGATCAAATTTCTCTCTTCCAAAAAGAACACGATAGAGTTCTTACAGTCTTTAACAAAATGACACCCGAAGGACAACAGAAATTCTTAGATGAACTTTCTAAGGGCGGGATAAAAGAGATTCTTCAAGGCAATTTAACCAAAGAGAGAGCTGCGGCAGTCGTAGAACTATTAAAGTCTTCGGTTACGTTTGATCCACGAACCTCAAATATGACAACAGCATGGGAAGAGAGTTTACACAATTCAGTAATCGCACTTGCTAAACCGGAACTTGCAAAAAATCTTCTTCGTGAAAATGGATGGAACGGCAAGGGAGAAATATTCGATGTAAACGGAAACCCGACTTTGCGGGACGCACACGAAAAACTTGCAGACAGATATATTGAGTGGAGAGCGAAACAAGAAAAGAATCCTGCAGAACCAAAAACACGGCTAGAGAAGTTCTTCCAGATGCTTAGAAATTTATGGGCGAGAGTTGCTTCATACTTAAACAGAATAGGACTTAAAACGCAAGCCGGATATTTCTATGATTTGGCTACAGGAAAATTAAGAAAGGATGCGGAAGCAAGAGACTATTCTTCATTTGAAAAAGAATTTAATATTAAACCCGCAGAAGCATTAGGACAATCTTTCTCCCCTATCTGGTACAGTAAACTTGAAAAGATAGTAGAACAGAAAGCGCCGGGTAAGAATATCAATCCTCAATCACTTATCGCTATGCTAAAAAACAACGGCGTTAAGGATGATGAAATTAAGTGGATGGATGTTGAAGGATTCCTAAAACAAAATCCGGAAACAACAAAACAAGAATTACTGGACTACATAAAAGCTAATCAGATTGAAGTTAAGGAAATAATGAAGGGCGGAAACGATTATTTGCATAATCCACAAGTAAAAGTTTATGATACTGCAACTGGAGATACAATAGAGTATTTTGAAAATGACAGAGATGCAAATGATTATATCGAAGAAAACGGAAGAGAAGAAGAATGGAGCATCGATAATTCACCCGATACCGAAAGTGAATTGAACCCTACTAAATATCAACAATACGTTACACCTGGAGGTCCAAATTACCGAGAGATACTTTTTACGCTGCCGGATAAAAATGCCACAATGACAGAATCGGAAATGAATTATTTGCGATACCTTGATTCTAAAAAAAGTTGGGAATTGACAACCGAAGATAAAGCGAGACAACAAGAACTTAATGCTAAATTAAATGATAGGACTGACAGAAATTTCCGATCCCCCCATTGGGACGAACCAAACATATTCGCACACACAAGGGTAAACGACAGAGAAGTAAACGGAAAGAAATATCTGCACATAGAAGAGGTACAGAGCGATTGGGCGATTGATGCACGAAGAAAAGGGATTGCAACAAAAAAATATTCCGTAAGAAATGAATTAGGCACTACTGTTTTGAAAATGGGTGGTCACGAACAAGCGGTTTATGACACGATAGAAGAAGCTCAACAGCGAATTAACGCCTCCAATAAAGAAGGGAAGTGGGAAGTTAAAGAAGTTACACATGGCATCCCCGACTTCCCATTCAAGAACAATTACCAAGAATTTGTAATGAAGAGAATGTTGCGTTATGCTGCCGAGAACGGATATGACGGTATATCTTGGGTTACAGGCGAACAAACGGCGGCAAGGTATGATTTGAGTAAACAGATAGACGACCTTAAGATAAGATTACGGGCAAATGGTAAATATGAAATATCAATAAAAGAAAAAGGTAAACTTGTTTTTGGTAATATATTAAACTATGAGCCCAATGAATTGCCGAATGTAATAGGGAAAGAACTTTCCGACAAAGTGCAAAAAGATTTTGATAAATTGAGAAAAACAGGTAAGGCGCTCGAAAAGACCTATTCTGGAATAGATCTCAAAGTGGGCGGAGAATGGGCTGCAAACTTATATGATAAGCAACTTGTAAACTTTATGAACTCCTACGCTAAGAAATGGGGGGGGAAAGTTGGGGAGATAAATTTAGAAAGTTCAAAAGATCAGACTATTACTTATGATGAAGCGTGGAAAATTTTAGAGAGTGATGAACCACAGATAATTTATGACTTATCTGATGATACACAGATTAATTCGGCGGCAGATTTAGATAGAGCAAAACGGAAAAATCACAAACTTGCACTTGAAGAAGGAATCTCAAAAGCCACTGAATTAAAAGTCCACAGCGTTGACATTACAAACCCTATGCGTCAATCTGTGCTCTTCGAAGGGCAACAACTCTTTCAGAGAAGAAAAGGGGAGATTTATTCGAGGGGACAGTTTGAAGGTAACCAACTTTATGAATCAGACGGTGAAGCTGGCAGAGGAATTTATTTATACCCGTCCAACAATAGGGGCATGGAGAAGTATTATACTAAAAGCGGTGAATCGATATATAGGATTAAACCAAAGCCGGACGCTTACATAGTAGATCTGACAAAAGAACCGGTAGAATCGGAAGCAATAAATTTTATAAAAGAAAAAACGTCTAAACCTCCAGAAGGATTCCAATATTATAAACCACCTAAAGTTTCTAAGGATAATTATTGGAGAAACTTCTACGCCTTAGAAGAATTTATAAATAAAAAATTTGGGAAGGTCGATGGGTTTATAGTTCCTCACAAAGGCGTAAATCTACCGACCGGCAAGCAAATAGTTATCAAGAATATCGATGCAATTGATTACAGACTTGATAAAACAGAAGAAGCGCAAGTTCTCTTTCAAAAACTTCCTCCTTCAGAACGTCAGGAAGAAATGTTTGACCGACCGGAGCTAAAAAATTATCTTGATAGAATAGCGAAGATCAACAATCCATTCGAACTCAGTAATTGGAAAACGAAACATTATGACGAAATCATGGAGATGCCAAGTTGGGAACGTGATGAAGTTATTGACGCATGGAATGAACAGGCGAGAGTTATTAATGAGAAATATCAGCCAAAGAGAAAAAACACAGAGGACTTGAAAAATCAATCCTCAATGATTTTCAACAACGAGGACTTGTGGAATAAGTCTCACGAAGGGAAAAAAGTAGAAAACAAATATCAAGAGTCTTCAAAACCTTACTTGCAACATCTTGAAGAAGCAGGCAAGATTTGGGATAGCGGAAAGAATAAATTTACAACTTTCGGCGAAGGACTAAGAGAATCAAATATTAATCTGAATTCTACCGACAGACTAAAGCTCTATCAAGAAATCAGATCAAGAAAAATAAAAGAGTTTGATAAAAATACCAGCACGGAACATGGCGAGGATTACATCCAAGGATCAACAATAATTCCAGAGCCAAATTTGACTGATCCCGAAAGCAAAAAGATTCAAGATCAGATTAAGAAAACTATCTACAGCGCAAAACTTCCTAAAGAAGTACAAGATAAAGCGTTCAACTTAGTGGATGGCATCGTTCGAGATTATGGGGCGAAAACATCAAACGGGCTTCTTTCAAGACTTCAAGAAAAATACGGCGTTCAAGTAAAAGAATTCGGTAAAGCTGGTGGAGAACTGGCGAACGGTGCAGCAGTAGCGAATGTAGAAGAGAACAAAATTGTAGAACATGGTTACGATTCTTACTTAAATGAATTAGTCGAAAAATATGATGATTTGAAAAAAGAAAATTACTATGTTGATAGAATTTTAGAAATTGACAACAAAGTAGTTGACGCACTTGAAGACAGAAATAACGCTGATAAGATTTTGGGTGATGATAAACAAGCAAAAGAATTCTATGAATTATGGCAAGGATTCTATGACTGGTCTGGAAGCGAAATGGTTAAGAAGGGTTATCCTACATTAGAAAATTATTTTCCTCATAAAGAATTCCTTGACGCAATAGCTCAATTTATGGGCGAGATACCGGATGATTTAAGACCCGATACTAAAGGGCTTAATCAATTCATTGTAGCGTATAGTCCTCATCTTCAGAGAAGAACCGGGGATATGAAGGAATACCGGAGAGATATGCTAAGCGTTGGGAAAGGCTATGTTCGTTCACTTGCAAGAGCATTGGCTTATAAAGACGTGGTTAATTATTACTATACTGATTTTAAGAAAGATATTCCGGGAATCTATAAAGGCGCAGACGGCACAATCAGAAAATCTATCCGTCCGGCGGTTGATTTTATGAGAGCGAATTTGAACCCCGATAAGATGAATAATAAAGTAATCTCCTTTATGAGAAACAGCATGTACTTCAATCAACTTGGATTTAACTGGAAAGCGTCTTCTCAAAACTGGTTTCAGAAACAAATCGCAGATGTTTATTTATCTAAAGAAGCGAGAAAATTAGTTTCCTATTTCATGTTCCAGAATAGAAAAAGAATGACCGAAAATATTGCAAAAGCATATATGGAGATCAGACAGGAAGAACCTAACGTAGCAAGGACAAAGGTTTCCGAAGAGGATATTCAGAGAGGCAAGTTAAGAGATGTATCGGAAAAATTTGATCCGTTCCAATTGGCAGAAAAATCAAACTGGCATTATGCAGAACTCGGTGGATTGGTAAACAATGTTGTGAACAGAAAAGCATACAAAGATTTAGTGAGCAAAGGAATGGATAGATGGGAAGCAATTGACCAAGTTCTTGAAAATAGAAAAATATTCAAAGAGGCAGTAAGAGAAGGAAGAGATTTAGCGGCTAATACTCAGATAAGTCCAACGGCTTCTTATAGGCCGAGTTTATTTGATAGCGCATGGTTGAGAACTACTTTCTTGATGTATAAAAGATTTCCAATTGCGCAATTAGAACACATAGCGAATACACTAAGCAGTCTTGAAGGATCTAAAGGTCTACGTGCTCAGAGGATTTTAAGAAGAGGTCTAAGCGAAGAAGCAACTACAGTAGAAGTATTGCAATCAGTCGAGACGTTTAGAAAAGCACTTGAAGAATTGAAAAAGCAACAGGCTCCGAAAAGATTTGGAAAGATTGCCCGTAAGGTAGCCGTAGATGATAAAGTAATTGATGAGATGGTAAATCATCTAAAGAGCGCAGAGAAAGAATTGAATAACCAGATTAAAGAGTCAACCAACATCCGGAATAAATTTGGAATGTACCGGCAGTGGATGAAAATTGGTGCAACATCTTTTATGCTCTCAACGGCATTTCAAGTTATATACAGTTTATTAAACCAAGTTTATAATCAAGTAACCGGCGACAAAGACACCGATATTACAAAAGCGATGAAAAACTGGGACTCTATGAGCGATAAAGAAAAAGAAAAAATCATTCAGGCGGTTATGTTAAAGTCAGGATTAGATGCGGCTCCTTTACCGTTTTATGGTCTGAATCCATCAAGATTTATGCAAAGCGCATTAACTCCGGATTTAGAGGTATTGATGTTTGGCAACCTAAATTTAAGAGGAGCGGCAAGAACGGCAGTCAATTACGGACTGAATGTGATCCCGGGATTAGGACTACTTAATAGAATATTTAATCAGAAAATCACAAATTTTATAGTACCAAAAGCAGAAAAAGAAAGCACAAAGAAACCGGCGAATAATCCATATTTTAGAACGCCAAACCCAAGCAACGAAGTTCTAAAACAAGTACAAAATGCTATGAGAGTGCAATAAATTAAGAGTATAAAAGAAGCAAAGTTTAGTTAAATTATTCCTGTAACAAACAATCGGATAAGCAAAATAAGCCCCGATCTATTCACAGAGAAAGTGAATTGGTCGGGGTTTTTACGTTTATAAAAACAGTTGAGGAAAACATGAAAAAGATATTCGCATTATTCATAGTCTTACTGATAGCATCTCCATTATTAGCGCAAGGGAACATTAACGGCGGAGGAAGTCAAGGTAAGAATTATGTGAGTAAAATTAATTCTACGACCACACTTTTGGGATCTTCGGCAACATTCACTGGGCCGTGGGAACTTTGCTGGGATTATTCAACCGTAGAACTCACCATTAAGTCGGATAAGAACAGCGCAACACTGGGCGTTAGAGTTCAGTTTAGCGATGACGAAAGCGCAATTTCTAATATGACGACTTTTAGCTATACGGCGAATGATACTTTAACAAATACAAGATTAGTCCCCATTGCCGGGTCTTATGTGAGAGTGATATACACAAACACAAATTCCGCGCAGACTGGCAAATTCAATCTTAGCACAAGATACTTTTCAAAACCAATACTTCCTCTTACCTCCACCGGCAAACTTGACGTAACCGATGTTCTTGGAGCTACTGCGGCTAACCAGACTAATGGGAGCGCAAAGACGCAAGTGGTTAATTCAGGGAATGCTAATTTGTTTGAAAGTTCTAACCCAGGACTAACTAAGCCATATCTCTATTACATTAATGCAAGAGATTCAGTCAAAGGCGCTGATACCGCTTCTTACAATTTCAACAATGATTATCTAAAGGCATACATTACTATCTACAACAGTCATGCAACCTTGCCAGATACTTTGGGGCTTGAACATTATTCAACAGCAAAACCTGGCTGGACTTCTAACGCAATAGGTTTTAGGGATGTTCTTACAGATTATCTTGAAGCAAATAATCTTTCAATAATTATTCCGGCGTTGACAACAAAAACTTTTGAGGTAAATTTTCTCCGTCCAGGGCAAGTAAGAGTAAGATTTGTAAATGCAACAGGCAGAACGACTGCAAGATTAGACTATGTAACCTTTAGGGCTGTAAACTAATGGAGGCGACAATGAAACGAATATTATTCTTGTTGTTGCTGATTGCCTTACCATTACAGGCACAGTCCAATCTGTTGAAGATGGAGAAGAAAAGATTTACTGCTGGTTCGGCAGTTGATCTTGATGGTACAGCTGAATATATGTCTAAGAATTCTCCGGTTAATCTTGATTTGAATGGAGCGGAACGAATCACAAACGCTGCCGATAGAGATTTTTCTACATTAGTCAATTGGGCGGTGCTTGGTGATGCTTCAAATAAGATTGGCAGAAGTTCAGTTGACAAACATGCTGGTACTTATTCAATGGTGGATACTACAAGCGGGGCAGGCTCAACTACTAATTGTGTTAATCTTCCTTACGCTAACTTTACCGCTCTTGGTACTGATGCTAATTCTATTTATGAGAAGTACACCCTTGAACTATGGGCAAGGGCTACAAATGCGGGTTGTAAAATCACTATATCAATCGGTGGTAAATCAGTGCAAAGCGGTAATCTTTCGACAACAACAGGTGCATTCACAAAGGTAGTCTTTAACTTCCAAGCGACAGCGAATGAAATCAATCAACCGATAAAACTATATCTTAATCAAGCTGACGTTATTTATTTGGACGATGTGAGTCTGACTAAGGCGTGGGATATGCTGGTAAACGTATGGATTAATCACGCCGATCAAAATCTTACGGTCAATGAAAGAATATTATATGGGCTTAGTTCAAGCGGATATTTCAGGATTATGGGAACCGCCTCTCAACAATATCCTCAAATTGGTCTTAAAGACAATGATGGGATTGGTGCAGATTTATTATTCAGCGATCTTGACGTAAATACGGGTGCTTATAATTTATTAACGGCTAAGATAAATTCTACAGCGACAAACGGAATTTTATTCTATAAGAATGGGGTGGTAAGCACTGCCTATTACACCCGAACAGCGGGCAAAACAAATTTATCAAGTTTGTTAATCGGTTCGCAAGCTGCAATTAACACATATTTCTCTGGTCAGATAGGTGAAGTGCAAATAATAAAATTCACAGATATAGCACAATCAAACGTAAACACATCTACGCTTCTACAAGCATATAGAGGTGGTTTATCAACTTGGTCTGGTGGCAGTCCTCAAATAGTAGCGTGGTATGATTTCAGAGGAAATTCAGATAGTCAGATGTTGAGAGATAAAAGCGGGAATGGAAATAATCTTACAGGTACAAACGTAACAACAGCAGATCAAGTTCGTGGCACATATCCATCAAAATAAAAAGGGTAAGAAAATGATAGAGTTAAATGGTAATACAGCAAAAATAACAATAGCAGATTCAACGGTAGTAACATTGTTAGTCTTTAAGGATAAAAAATTTTATCAAGAACTACCGATTCCATCAAATCAAGATTATGGAACATTGAGCAACTTACCGAAAGGTGAGTATGTAGTTCTTCATTATGACATTGGCATAACTGAAAAGCTAAAAGAGACTTTCACAATAGTATGAAACGGATAATCAAATATGGTGATTACCCAGAAATGACTTATCACTTAGTCGCTTTTCTTCCATTCGGGCAGGGAATATGTTTAGGATTTTTAACATTAATCAAACCAGTTCTATATAAAGATGTAGATGAAATATGTTGGGAAGAGACTAACGATGTAATCAAACATGAATACTCTCATTTCGTTTTATGGAAGACGAAATATTTGGATGAAAAGAATTGGCTTACAGTAGTCATTAGTTGGATTAAATTCATTTGGGCTTATGTAGGATGGAAAGGAATGATGTTAGCGTTTCCTCATTCAGTATTTCCATTTGAAGTAGAAGCGAATAAAATAAAGGCGACACTATGAAAGGTATCTGTATAATCAACGAATCTTTTTATCTCGATGAACGAGTAAAGGAATTAGTTCTTGAGAAGTTCAACGGGATATGTTTTGCTAGTAAACAGCAGGGGTTTGATTTGTGGGTGAACAATCAAACTACTTTGAATCGGTCTATGGACTTGAATGGAAGTAATGAGAGCCCTATGCTAACCTCATACTTCGATGAACCCATTTCAACACCAAACGAATACAGCAAAGGATGGAATCTCAATACCGATGTAATAGTAGGGGAGACATTCAGAAACATTTGGAGAATAAAGAAACAGTTTATCACACTAACAACTTACACAACACTTCTAATTTTCTCACAATTATTTAAATGGAGAATCTTGCATCTGTTGTATGGCAAGCGATTCAGTATGGTGTGGATAAAATTAGGGCAGAAGAATATTCCCGACTTAATCAAATGGGCTACTGATAAAGGAAAGATGATTTGGTTTTATAGTGAATTACCAAAGGAAGAATTAATAAAAGAATTGGAGAAGTTATGAACGAAGTGATAGAAGTATTAAAGGCATTGGAAAAATACTGGTCTGTAAACGGCACAGAGGGGGAGAAGATGGTAGTTGAAGAAATCTTGGCTAATGAAAAATTAACCGAGAAAGAAAAATATCTCAAAATCTTTGGGATGTATTTAGACAAAACAATTACAGAATAATAGGGAACACGGGCAATGGAAGAATTAATTGTAGGTATCGTTTTATTAGTGGCGGAGGCATTAATTCTTGCCATAATCACCCGCTCACAGAAAGCAATCGGACAAATCAAGAACGAAATCAAACTAACCCGCATTAAGCAGGAATCATTTGTGGAAGCATATAGCTTTTACGAGGGGAACGGGTTGCTCGATAAATATACAGAATTAGTCGAGCAGAAAAAGAATGATGAACAATGGATTAAAACAGTTTAACAACAAACAAAAGGAGCAGTTATGTTTGGCTTAACACCAGAACAAGTAACATTAATTCTTGCGGCTTTATTAGCCGTATCTGAAGTATTGGCATCTATTCCATCCATCAAAGCAAGTTCAATCTTTCAATTAATTGTTGGATTGATTAAAAAATTTGCCGGTAAGGAATAATGCAAGTTGACAATCTACCCATCAAGGATAAGTTGCCGACAATCTCAACAAAAGAAGAATTGTTGCAGCAAGTGAGAGATGCCGTCAAGAAAATTGACGGCATCTCCATTGACGTAAAACCAGAGATAAAAGTAAACTTAACCGTAAGCGATTATAAGAATCTTGTTAAGAAATTCTTTCTTGAAAATTTCCAAGACATTCTAAAGACAGGTATTTCGGGCAATCCTTTTAGACTTGCGATAATCGGAATAATTCTACTGTTATTAATATTGTTCGGTCTTGGAATACTTTAAAAAAGCAATAGTAAGCAAATATATTTAACAATTATTTTTGTTAAGATTTTGGAGGAAAGAATGAATAAGATAGCAATGTCAAGGCAATATCTAAAAGCGTTCAACTTCACCAAAGAAAACGAGGGTGGGTTTGTTGATGATGCGAGAGACAAAGGCGGCGCTACTATTTACGGTGTCTCTTCAAAGTGGTTTCCCGATGTCTATAAACAATTAATAGAATCAGATCCAAAAGAAGTTGATGAAGTTCTAAAAGCATTTTACTATACTGAATTTTGGAACGACCTTTACGATGAAATATTCTTCGAACCACTTGCGATAAGATTATTCGATCTTTCTGTAAATGTATCAAAGAAGAGAGCAATTAGACTACTTCAAAAAACTTTCAACGATTTATCACAATCTAAAATTAGTGAAGATGGGAACTTTGGAGCCGGAACACTTAGAGCCGTGAATCTTCCGCCAATAATACATCCTAATTTCTATTTATCCTATCTACGGCAAGTCGAAACATATTATAGAAGTCTAAAAGATTTTGGTGTCTTTGGGAATGGTTGGTTAAACAGACTAAACAAAAATATACCAGCATGAAATTCAAAGTTTATTTTGAAATATACGGTAAGAAGATGCTTGCTACAATAGAGGCGAGAAACGCAACGGAAGCTAAAGAAGAAATTAAAAACAGAATAGAGTTCCATCGAATTGAAGAAGTTCCCGAAGAAACTATTTTTGATAATTCATTAGAATATTTGAAAAATATTATGGGGCTGAAATGAGTGCGGGAAAGTACACAAATCAATTAAGAATAGTTTTGCAACAATATCAAAAAACATACTCTGATATTGGGGAATTGTATTGGGCGAAGACGCGTATTCAAGAAAAGAGTAAGAACAACGTCTATAAAGAAATTAACTTAAGAGAGATTGACCGCAAGATTGCGGAGTTGACGAATGAGTGAACAACCAAAAATAGACCTTGCAAAACTATATGCTGAAAAGTTATTAAGCGTAATTAGAGAATACGGAGCAGACGAGCATGAGTATTTTATCGAACAACTTAGAGAATACAGAGAAAAAATCATCGAAGAGGAGTTTGCAAAGAGAGATTCACGATACACCAGAATTGACCAAGACTTTCCTAATCTTAGACTTGCTGAAAGACCTCAAACGATGGAAGGGGAAATCCGAGAGAGACCTATTCCAAGAGTATTTGGAGAAGCAGACAGCAACGAAAGAATCTTTGACAATGAACAAGAAATAAAAGAACTATGAAAGTCCCCCAAGAAATAATAGACCGTGCAATATCAAAGGGAGTTTACGACAAGATAAATTGGAAACGGACAGTCTATATAAAGTGGAAACTTCCTAAACCGATAAAAAAAGCTGTGCAAAAAAATGAATGGGTAATAATTGGAGATGGTGAAGTAAAAGACTTCTACAATCCATTTTTATTCATCAGTCCAGTAGATGACGAGTTGGCAAGATTAGTTTCAGTAAACATACCGAAGAGTAAAATAAGAAAATTAGTGAAAGAGGAATAAATGAAAGAGGGCAATAGTAAAATCAACAATATCATAGTGATAAGCGATCAACATTTCGGTTGTGAAATGGGTTTGTTCCCACTTGATAAATTTAGATTAGATGGCGGAGGATATTATTATCCGTCTCCTCTTCAGAAGAAAGTTAGATGGATGTGGGATTATTTTTGGAAAGAGTGGGTCCCAGAGGTTACAAAAGGAGAAGATTATATTGTAGTAAATAATGGAGATGCTATTGACGGCGTTCATCATGGATCTGTTACTCAATTTTCACAAAATTTAGCAGTACAAAAAGATTTTGCCGTTACTTGTTTGCTCCCGATAATCGAAAACAAGAAGTGTGCAAGATATTATCACATTAGGGGAACCGAAGCGCACGTTGGCAAATCATCTCAATACGAAGAAGAAATTGCACAAACATTAAAAGCCAAACCGGATGATAATGGGAATTATGCAAGATGGGAACTGTGGTATTCTATGCAAAAGAAATTAATCCATTTTTCTCATCATATCGGAACTACCGGATCAAGCGCATACGAATCAACGGCTGTATATAAAGAAATGGTAGAACAATTTGTTGATGCCGGACGATGGGGAGATCAGCCGCCGGATGTTGTTGTCCGCTCTCATAGGCATAGACAATTTGAAACTCGTATAGCTACTAAGAACGGTTATGGGATTTCGTTGGTTACCCCAGGTTGGCAGTTAAAGACTCCATTCGTTCATAAGTTACCTGGCGGACGAGCTTCAACCCCACAAATGGGCGGCTATCTGATAAGACATGGAGACGAAGATCAAATATTTACACGATTCAAAGTTTGGAGAATTTCGAGGTCGAAGGTTGAGAACGATAACTAAAGAGCCGGTTATTACTTTTGAAGAATTAATTGCGGAAGAAAATAAGTTCAAAGAGAAAAGAATTATTTTAAAAACTTGGCACACAGCTCAAGAGATTGCGAAGAAGATGAATGTTACTCCGCGTGAAGGTCGGTGGATCGCAGAAAAACTATTGAGATTAGAAGAGGTTGAAATTCGTATTAGGAAAGAGCCGCATCATAACACAAGAGAATATCGGACAATTATAAAGTAATGGAACTTTACGAAGACAAAAATAATAATATGAGGTAAATATGGGCTACGCAATTTGCATCATTTTTATGTTAATACTTCTTCTTATGATAATGCACTTACAAAATCGTATTGATAGGATACATTACTTTTTCAAACATGGGCATGATGAGTTAAGCGAGAAATATAGAAAATATATGGGCGATAAGTTGTAATGGAAATCTATAACGATCCAAACATACGCATCGAGTTAAAGAATAAGGATATGAGTCAAGAGGAAATCCTTGCAATCATGTTCTGGCTTATGTCAGTTTGCGGGCACGAAGTTGATATTGCGC
>JAEHJW020008085.1_pt1 | contig 41677 bp, 57 predicted proteins | sample 9271431 | NCBI WGS metagenome assembly JAEHJW02 | reverse complement strand
GCAGCGCGTCAGCTGATAGCTCCATGCTTGAGGGTGTGCGTGACCATACCGCGTCAGCGTGGGGCGCGTGACCATAGGGCTGGATGCAACAAACTGTTTGACATTGTGGTGGGGGGGGGGGGGGGGTGATTACAAGAGGGTATCGTAACTGATGGAGATTGACTGATGACGCTGCCCACCCTCGAAGACATCGAAGTCCGCACAACGCGTGAGCGCGCCTATCACAACGGGCCGTTCTTTCTGGAGACGCGCGTCCCTGGCGGGCGATGGATCAGCGTCGCGCCGTGGAACCTTCGCGACGCCCTAGCCGCCATGACGTGCGCGCAATGCGCCGTGGTCCGGGCGGGGTATTGCTGTCACTAACAACCCCTCACCCAAAACCCCCAAAATCATGCGCCTCGCGGCTAACATCGCGGGGCGCATTTTTTGTGCAATTTACGCGCGCCTCACGTCGGCCAAAAAGGGCTTTTGGGTCTTTTTGCCATCGCTGGCCAACTTACTTATATACCTCTATCTCTACTGTTATACTATAACACTAAAATCTCCTATAAAATCTGTTCACATGACAAAAAGACACAAAGGCCGCTCCGAACCCCCGCGCTGTCTGCCCCAGGCCTTGGGTCATCCGCTCCCCCGCCCGTGACAATCCGCGACCCAAACACCCCCGTAAACGACCCAACTCAGAAACCGCCATTTCTGAATTGTGTTCAATGATGGCCAAAATGTGTTCAATGATGGCTAAAATGTGGCGGCCTTCGCCACAATCGCGCCTCTTTGTCATTTCTTGGGTCACGCTTGGGTCATCATTTTCGAGACGATGACCCAAACATTTCTGCCCTCAAAAACCTTCCGAACGCGGACGTTTGCAAAGGAACCATTTGACCCATCCGCAAGAAAGTGTTTGACACTGGCGAAAGGGTCGATTACAAGGGGTCATCAACCGATGGAGAGACACATGCCCCGCACCTTCCGCACCCGCGCTGAAGCACAGAACGCCGTCGCCTCGATGGTCTTCCAGCGCCGCGCCGACACCGGCCACGTCGAACAGGACTTCTCCGCGTTCGGCGGTTCTGGCGGCTTCCGTGCTCACGTTCGCAAGGGCGCAACCACCTGGTGCGTCCGCTAACCTCCTCCTCCTCCGCTCCGGCTCACGCCGGGGCGGCTAGATCAAGACAGAGCGCCCGGTGAAGCCCGGAGTGAAGACGGAAGAGGCGTAACCCTCCACCCGCGCGTTGCCTCTGTCTTGATCTAGCCGCTAACCAACTCAAGAAAGGCTAACCGCCATGCAAGTCACACAGTCCTATCTCGACGGCATCGCCGAAGGCCGCGCGCTGATGCGCCAGGGCGTCACCGCCGCCGACGCCCTCCCGACCCTCGACACCCTTTGCCGTCAGTTCGACGCGCAATCGCCCGTAGGCCAGCTGTATCGCGGCGAGCGCGACTTCTGGCGCAATCAGCTCAAGAAAGGTTAACCACCATGCAAACCACATTCACCCTGGACACGTCGGGGGGCATCCGGACCTGCGACGGCGACAGTCGCGTCTATTGGCGCGACCTCTCGCCCTTCATGCAAGGCTATATCGAGGCGATGTTTGCGAGCGAGCGCGCGACCGACGTCACAAAGGCCGATTGGCTTCCCGACGCGGAGGCGGTCGGAGCGTCCGGCGCTTGCGCCCTGCCGTGTGACGCAGGCTTCTCCGACCTCGCCCCGGAAACCCTCGCGCGCATCATCGCGGACTGTGAGGCGATCCTCGGCCTCGAATGGCTGAGCTATCAGAATACCATCCACGACGGGCGGATGCTCTGGGAAGAGCACCAGAAACGCGACCTCGCCAAATACAACGACCGCTTCCCGCCCCTGACTGTCACCCTGGGCGACGACGGCAAGGTGAGGTTCGCCTAGAACAACAAACCCTTTGACAACCCCGCCCGAACGATTACAACAGACAGCAACAGGCCGAGGGCCTGACAGGGAGAGATAATATGCCGTGCAACAGTGATTATATGGAGCCGCGCCCCGGCGAGACCCTTAGCCGAGAAACCGCTAAGTTAATCGTTTACGTCAACGACAAGCGCGGCATTCCGACGTCAGATTGGATAGCCGCCGCTGCCGATGAATATTACGGCGCCGAAAATCGCGTTCATGATCTCGTCGCCATCCTGTGCGCCTTCATACGGAACATGTCGCCTGTTGAGTTGAGTGATATTGTTTACAATGGACGTGACGCCACAGCCCGTAAGCTTGCAGACTGGTGGGATGACCACCAGAAAGCCGACGCCATTCGCGAGGCAGTCAAATGACCTACCCCAACAGCCAATACGTTGACCCGACCGTGCCCCACCCAGCCGAGTGCGACGGCTGCGGGCGCATCGTCCGCGACGCCGACACGCTCGACGGCAACCGCAACTGCGCCAGCTGTCAGGCCGAGCAAGCCGAACTGGACGCCGAGGCGCTGGAAGAGTTGCGCGTCAACCGTATGGAGATGATTAATGCGCGTCAGGATATGGACAGCCGCAACTGGACCGACGCCCTGCGCGGCGCGGCGTATGAGTTCGAGGCCGTCTGATGAACCGACCGCCCCACATCACCGCCTGGGGCCTCGTGCTCCCGAGCGTCTTCATCATCTGCCTCGCGGCGTGGTTCGCGCTGGCCTGGAGCCTGACGGCCTAAGCAACAAACCCTTTGACAACCCCGTCAAAGCGATTACAACAGACAGCGACAGGCCAATGCCTGACAGGGAGAACGACACGATGACCGAAGTCGAGATCAAGCACAAAATCAGCGGCAAAGTGCTGTTCAAAGGCGCGGGGACCACAGCCGCCGTTCTGGCGCGGGGTGTCGCGTCATGCACGGACCTTGGCGGTGCGGACCTTTACGGTGCGAACCTTGGCGGTGCGAACCTTTACGGTGCGAACCTTTACGGTGCGAACCTTCGCGGTGCGAACCTTTACGGTGCGAACCTTTACGGTGCGAACCTTTACGGTGCGGACCTTTACGGTGCGAACCTTGGCGGTGCGGACCTTTACGGTGCGAACCTTCGCGGTGCGAACCTTGGCGGTGCGGACCTTTACGGTGCGGACCTTGGCGGTGCGAACCTTGGCGGTGCGAACCTTGGCGGTGCGAACCTTGGCGAAGTCAAAAATCTCTTTTTCCAAATCCCTCAAGAGGGCGAGCTTATCGCATGGAAGAAGGTTTGTGGAGGCGTTGTAAAGCTGCGCGTTCCGCCCGAAGCCAAGCGCACGACGACGCCTGTTGGCCGCAAGTGCCGGGCCGAATGGGTTGAGGTTCTGGAAGCCCCGGAAGATGGGCGCGGAAAGCACGATTCGTCAGTCATTTACCGCGCTGGCGAGATTGTTCGCCCTGACAAATACGATCCTGACATTCGCGTCGAATGCACTCACGGCATTCATTTCTTCCTGACCCGCGAGGAAGCGGAAGCCTACTAACCCAATCCTAAAGGGAGAGAACACAATGACCGCCTGGAACGACCCCACTGTGCGGCACGAGGCCGATTGCCGCCGCTGCGGCTGCACCGTCCGCGACCACGAGCTGCTGGACGACGGCCTTTGCTACAGCTGTCAGACGGACGTGGCCGACGACGACGAGGCCGACGACGGCGCCATAGCGGCCCGCGCCCGTGAGCTGCTGGCCAACGCCCGCGAGCACGCCGCCGCGCGGCGGCTCGAGCTGATAGACGCGATCTTTGACATCGCGGGAACACGCTGATGCTAGACACCCTCGAAGACCACGGCTTGCGTCGCCGCGTCGAGCTGGCGCTAGCGAACCACGGCGACGACCATACCGCCAGCCTCACCGTCCGCGACATCCGCGCCCTGCTGCAACACGCCGCCGATGAGGCCGAGAAGGCCGTCGATGACGCCTATAAGGATGGTTACGACGACGCCGTGAAGGAAAACGAAGAATATTCCTACACAGCTGAGGAGCTGGAGAAGGCCGCTGCTGACGCAGACGCGGACGGGTATGGGCGCGGATACGCCAAGGGCTTTGAGGAAGGCTACGATCAGGGCTGGAAAGACGCCAACACAATGAATAGCGCACTGACCCCAGCTCTTGCCGCACGGCTGGACCTCCTCGCCCAGGCCTACCCCGCGTCGGTCGGCCCCGAGGCCCTGGCGACCGCCGCGCCCAAGGCGAGCCGCTCGACCAACCGCGCGAGCGGCTACGCCGACCACGCCGCGAACGTCTATGTCTGGCGCCTGCGCCGCGCGCTGGGGACCGACGCCATCGAGACCGTGGATGGCGGCTATCGCCTCTCAGACGCCACGGCGCAGAAGCTGGGAGCATGGATGTGATGACCGACGAGCTTCGCAATAAGCTGACCGATGAAGTGCAAGGCTGGTTTGCGCTGTTCGCTGTGGTGCTGTTCCCGCTTATGCCGTTTGTGGTGTTTGTATTCGCGGCGGGGTGCGCCTTCGGCGGCCTGCATCCGCTGGCGTTCCTCGGTTTTGGGCGCGTTAAGGAGCCGAAGCGATGACCCCCGAACCCAAACCCACCTACGTCGTCAGCCCCTTCACCCAGGCGCTGATCCTCTGCCCCGAGACGGGCGCCGTCTATGACCGCCACGAGGCCCAGGAGCGGCTCTTCTGGCTCATAGGACAGGCCACGACCGACGTGATCGGCGACGCACTGGCCGAGACGTTCATTCGCCAGATCGGCGACCTGCTGCGCGCCATGCGCCAACTGAAGGACGACGAGACATGACCTTATATAACCCTGCCGACGAACCCGACATCAAGATGGGTGACGAAAGCCCCGTGACCACAGCGCAAGTTGAGGTTGCCGCCCGCGCGGCGTGGACCGTCTGCAAGGCGCGTGCGCCGTCCGAAGTCACGCATATGCTGCCGTCATGGGAAAGCGCCTCCGATACGCTGCGCGACGACTGGCGCGCGTCCACACGGGCGGCGCTGGAAGCCTACGAGGCCGTCCGATGACCCCCGACCTGATCCGCTTCGTTCTCAAGCTCGCGGGCATATTCCTGGCCGCCTACCTCGCCGCCTTCGGGCTGATGTGGCTCATCGCCACCGTCCTGCAACAAATATCTTGACACACCGGCGCCCGGTTGTAATCTGACCGGACTGACCCAGGGGCGTTTCGCCCTCAGCAAAACAGGGGAGAAGGAAGATGATTGACGCGCGTTACACCGCCGCAAGGCAGACGGATCAATCGGGTGGTCGCGGATGGTCATTCGATCCCTACGCCGAGCCCGCGTTTTCCGTCATCCGTGTTCTGGAACTGTTGTTCCGCCCGGCTACGCTGGCCTCTCTGGCTATCCTTGGGCTGTGCGTGTTTCTGATTGTGAGGTTCTGATATGACCGACCGCACCAAAAGACTGTCAGACGCCACAGAAGGGACGCGGGGGCATACTCCGGGGCCTTGGACGTTTGAATGTGGCGACCACTCGCACCGCTATGTGCACGTCACCGACGCTGACGACCGAACCGTCCACTACAAATATGCGAGCGCGGGACCAAACGAGGCTGCGCGGGACGAAGCCAACGGCCGCCTGATCGCCGCCGCGCCGGAACTGCTGGAGGCGCTTCAAAAGTGCCGCGCGCTGTTCTCGGAAATCAAGGGCGACTTCACCGACCCGCGAGAAGAGTGCCGCGAAGGCTGGGCGATCATCGACACCGCCATCGCCAAAGCCACAGCCTCTCCTGATACAGAAGGGAGAGGGGAATGATCCGCGTCTGTCCGCACTCCGACACCGTCTGCAAGCACGGCATGAACTGCACCTTCTCGTGCGCCACTGGCGAATACGACGGGACGAAGCGCCCGACCCATCCCGCCCCCAACTCAGAACGTGAAATGCTTGGTTCATCGCTTCGCGATACCCACCGTGCAGCCGATGATCCGTGGGCTGTGCTTGAGGGGCTGGCGAAGGCTATCCACCTGAAGGACTGGCGCCTCGCGCGCCTCGGCCCGGACGCCAAGAAAATCGGCCCCTACGTCTATGCGCCCCACAGTGGGGCGGTGCTGTCGGTTCCCCTGTCTAGCCCCATGTCGTCAGCGCCGCTTCAGTATGTCGAGTTCGCCGCCGCTGCCAACCCGGCCACGGTGTTGAAACTCATCGAAGCTGCCCGTGCATCACAGGTGGGTATGGAGCGCGAAGCGCGGAATGAACAAAGCCCTTCCCCCAAACCAGATGTAGCAGGAGCGAGGGAGCGGGTGGCGGATGATCTCGCCGCTTGGGAAGGGTCGGGCGAAAACGTCACAACCGGCATTGCCGACCTCCGCCGCATCCTCTCTGCCTATGACCGTCAGGCCGACGAAATCCAGCGTCAGGGAGAAGAGATCGAACGGCTGCGGGGTGGCTTAGCTGAGTGGTCGCAACGGCTGGACGATCTGTCGGACATACACAACTGCTTATCCCTCTACGAAATCAGTCAGCAAATCGCCCGCGCCCGTCAGGGAGGCCCTGACCATGGATAATCAGGTCTATGACGGCGAAGGGAACGCGGTCGGCGTCCGCGTCATCCCGCCCGAAGCCGCATCCCGCATCGCTGAACTGGAAGCGGAGAACGCCCGCCTTCGTAGGGGTGATCGCATCGGAACCCACTCGCCCGACTGCTGGTCATTCGGCCCCAAACACTACGACTGCGCCACACGGCGGGTCGCTGAACTGGAAGCCAAGCTGGCTACTGCTGTGGGGGCGTTGGGCAGCATCGCCAGAAGCGCCTGCTGCGGCACTTGCCAAGAGGCCGCGCTAGTCGCTCGCCGGGAACTCGCCTCCATACAGGAAAGAACGTGATGACTCCGCACGAGGCTGGCTATCGCGCTTTCAAGCAGTTCGGACGCACCGCCCGCAACCCATTCGAACGCGAAGAGCGCAAGGCCGCACAGTGGCAGCGTGGCTTCGAGAAAGCAAAATCCGAGGACAAACCATGACCACCAATCCCGAAGCCGGAATGCGGCCAGCGACATCCCAAGCCTCGTGGGCAAACGACCCGCGCATGACCGCAGCGGAAGCGTCGCCACTCAACGCCATCCGCTACGCGGTCGAAAGCTGGGAGGAATACGGCGATCCCGCAGACGCCATGACGTTCCTCGAAATGTGGGAGCAGGGCGATCTGTCGGAAAGCCAGCAATACCGCGAATGGTGTCTCGCCGCCGCTCCTGTCGCCCCTGCTGGGTCGGATGACTGGTCCGACCTGCTGCAGATCGTCGAGGAGACGCCCGAGAACGGCTATGAGGTCGATCACCGCTACATCGACGCGGTGCTGCCTTCGGTCGTTCGTCGACTGATCCTAGCCGCCCGCGCCCAGCCCCCTGGTGACGCTCACAAGGAGCGGCGCGAGACTGAGCGTCGATTGCTCTCCCGAGACTTAGAGCGCCTAGCCCAGCCCCCTGTTGGGGAGGTGGTGGCTTGGGTTGATGGCCGTGTTCTTGAGCAGCTTGGAAAGACCCATGCTTGCGCGACGACCAACCTTTGGAAAAGCCAGCCGACCATCACCCATGTCCCCCTCTACGCCCACCCCACGGAGCCTGCCGCACGGGATGGGGGAGAGGCTGCAAATCGTCCCGGCGTCGTCGCTGCTTATCGGTCTGCCGCTCCTAGGGGGATGGAAGGATGAGTAAATGATAGGTCATTCCGGCGATTACATCGCCCTCATACCCACCTGCCTGTCTGATATACTTTCGTCTAATCTTCTGGGAGACCTCTGATCGCAATGTTCGTCGTGTTTGATCTGGATGGAACGCTAGCCCTGACTGACCATCGCGCCCATTTCCTTGAGCGAGAGCAAAAGGACTGGCGCGGGTTCTATGCTGCCTGCGACGCAGACACGCCCTGTGCGCCGGTTATCGATACACTGCTCGCCTTCTGGGATGCGGGCCACCGCGTTGAGATTTGGTCGGGTCGGTCCGCCGAGGTGCGAGACAAGACGCACGAGTGGCTCCGCGCAAACGGTCTTGGCTTCGTCGAAATCCGCATGAGGCCCGAGTGCGATCACCGCCCCGACACGGTGTTGAAGGCCGAGTGGCTCGCCGCCTCCGAACAGAAGCCCGATCTGGTCTTTGAAGACCGCGCCTCAATGGTCGCCATGTGGCGGTCGCACGACATCGTTTGCGCTCAGGTAGCGCCGGGAGAATTCTAATGGCTCATCATGGACCCAACCCCTTCGACGGCGACTCGCCCGAGTTCCAGAGTCGTCAAAAGCTTATGCGCGAGCTTCTAAATACGACGGGCTTCCGTGGCGCGATTGGTGACCACCCGGAAGGCCATCTGACGAAATCGGACGAAGGCTCAATCCAGTTCGCTATCGGGGAACAGGACGGCAAGGTCGTTATCGACTTCGGGACGCCCGTTCACTGGCTCGGCATGACGCCCCAGCAGGCCGCCGACTTCGCCAGTGCGGTTCTCAAGCGGTCGCGGGAGGTGGCTCGCAAGAGCGGCCAGACCGTGGGCTTCACTATCGCCTAGCTATCCCCGCCGTCAGCCACGCGCAGGATGGGAACGAAGCGGCAGAGCCGCGAAGTCTCCCCAAAAACCCAAATCCAGAGAGAGAAACAGGATGAGCGACGACCTCAAAAAGCTGCTTCGCTGGTCGAGCCGCGAAGGATATGAGCCCGGCGAGCGCATCCTGATGGTCACGATGAACCATCCGACCCGGGGCCGTCTCGACTACAACTACCGCGTCGATCCGCGCCAGATTGATCTGCTACTCAGACCGAGTCAGTGGCTTTGGGCCATAACTCTCATGATGCAGGACGTGATGATGCGCACCATCGAGGAGCCAGCATGACCGATCTAAACGCTCTTGCTGAAAGGCTGGAGGCTGTGCGCCTGCATCTAGACGACATCCACCATCGGGACGAGATAGAGGTGCTCGACCAAGCCGCACAGGCTCTCCGGGGGATGGGGGAGCTGGAGCGGGCTTTCGACGGCCTTTATGACGCCGCGTGCGGCTGCGCGACGGACGCCGATATAGTCATGCACTACGGCTACCCGAAAGCAGAACGCATCATCAAAGCCCGAGCCGCACGTTCCGCTCTTAAGGAAAGGGGAGGGGGAGAATGACGGCGCCCTAGACCAGACGGACCAGGCCTCGCAGCTTAACAGCTGCGGGGCTTCTTTTTACTTGACCACCGTCAGCATGGGCGTCCCGACCGGCGTCTCGACCAGACGACGCAGCTCGCTCTTGGTCATCGACGCCATCACGTCAGGCGCGGCGAAGACGTGCTTCTTGTTCGGCAGGTCGCCCGAGGCCAGACGCCCGGCGTCAACCCAGCCCGCCTCCTTGAACGCATGCAGCAGCGCTGCCTGCGGCACCTTGACGCCAGACGGCGCGCTCATCGCCAGGCGGTCGCACAGCGCGAAGAACGGCGCGCCCACGGCCCCCCTGGAGAACTCGCCCACGCGGTCGCGGATCAGCTCCACCAGATAGCTCTCGGCGATGCTCATGCTGTGCTCGACCAGATTGGCCTTGAAGTCCGTCATCGGCGGCGCGCCGCCGGGATTGAACGCCCTCACGTCACGGTCATGCAGCCACGCGGCGCACGCCTCAAAGCCGCCCGACTGGAACCACCGCCACAGCCGCAAGCCCGCCTCCGACGTCATGCGCGGCGCGTGCGACCAAACGCAGCACCAGCGCCGGTCCTGCGACGGCAGGCTGATCGGCACCTGATCGTTGGAGAACGCCAGCACGAACAGCCGGTTGGCCATGTCGTAGGGATGGTGGTGCTTGCGGTTGATCGGCAGCACCTCAGGCGGTGCAGCGATGATAGGCTTCAGCCGGTTCGCCAGCTGGCGACGCGTCGAGGCGTCAGGCTCGCGCAGCTCGTTGATAATCAGCACCTCGCTCTCAAGGTGATAGTCGAACGGCGACGACAGGCTCTCGTTATCCACCAGTCCTCGGTTCTTCATGTGCGGCCCGCAGATCGCCCATATGAAGGGCGCCCACATCGAGTCCTTGCCGCAGCCCTCGTCCCCGCCGTGCAGGACGGCGTGGTTGACCTTGACGCTGGCGTTCTGGACCTTGAAGGCCATCACGTCCCAAACGTGCTCCAGCACCTCGGCCTCGGGGATCATCCGACGGCAGTGCTCCAGCCAGGGCGTCGCGTCGCCGCCGCGCACGACAGGCGGGCGGGCGTCGCGCCAGCGGTTGACGAAGACCTCGCCGTCACGAGCCACCATGACACTTTCGCCTGCGGCATAGGTGACGCCTGACACGGCGGCGGCGCCCATGGCCTGACGGTTCTCGTCAAAGCAGATCGACGCCTCCACCTTGCGCTCTGAGTGGATGCTCTTGCATGAGATGTGGCGATAGAGCGCGTTGAAGGCCGAGCGGCTGACCTCGCGACGATCCTGAAGGTCGAAGAAGCAGTCTTCCTTCTGGACATAGGCGAAGCGCTTATACCAGTCGGCCTTCTCTATGCGGCCCAGCTCCTTGCGCTCGACCTCGGCGATGATCGCCTCGGCGTCGTGGCTGAAGATGTCGCCGGGCTTCAGCTTCTCCTGCATCTGGCTCATGCGCGTCGCCAACAGGTCATCTCGCAAGCCCGGCTTGGTGTCGGGGCCGCCGTTCTGGTGCACCCAGTCGAGGAACACCTGCGAGGTCAGCGTCTCGCAGTGGCCGTGATAGCAGCAGAAGGCGCGGTCAAGGGGGCGATAGCGCGCCTCGATGGTTCCGTCGGAGTGCTTGTCCTTGTTCGGGCAGACGACGGCCAGCCACCCTTCCGGGTTCGCGCGCGACAGGACCATGCCCTGCTCGCTCAACCACGCCAGCACCGTGTCGGAGCCGGTGTCGGCCAGCCGCAGGGGTTGGTGCGTAGCGGTGTCGGCCTCGGCGGGGGTGACGCCCAGCCCGGCGCAGACAGCCTCCAGGGTGAACTCGCGCTCGGGATGGAACTCGGTTAGCCGGGCGGCGAAGCCGTCATGCTGTGGCTTGAGGTTGACCGAGCCGGGGATGCGGAACTTGCGCACGGGGTTGATCGCGCCGGGGTCGGTGTAGCCTGCGGCGGCTATGGCCTTGATCGCGGCGACGAACGCGCCTTTGGCGGGCTGTTCGGAAAAGGCGTAGCCCCACTGGAACGAGCCGGGGGATGTCTCCATGACCCACGTCGGGGCGAGCGGCGGCGTCTTCGCCTTGGCGCCGATGTCGTCCAGCATCATGCACAGGACGAACTCGCAGTTGGCGGCGCTGGCGCTCGGGCCGTCGGCGAAACGGTCGAGGATGAAGGAGCCGGTGTTGAGGTAGGCGGCGGAGTTTTCCTTGATGTCCGTCGTCGGAAGGAAGGAGGGCCATGTGTATTTCGGCGACCCGTCGCCGTGATACTGCGGCTCGCCGCGCTTGAGGATCGGCTTCTGGTAGCTCAGCAGCGCCGTCTCGCCCTCGGGCGCCAGCCCGGCGATGTAGTTGATGAAGGCCGCTTGGGCCGCCCGCTCATTTTCCATAAACACCCCTGATCTTCACTTCCGCCGCAAGCGGCAGACCTTGCGCCCATGCTGGCGCGGTCGTCATCACAGCCTCAAGCCGCGCGGCGGCGGCTTCGGCGTCTTCTTCCTCCAGCACAATCTCGTCGTGGACGTGCAGGATGACCCGCAATGCGTCGGCGTCAAGGCGGCTGAGCGCGTCTCTCAACAGGTCGTTGGCGACGGCCTGGGTGATGTTCTCGCAGGCCAAGCCCTTCCAGAGCCGGGCGCGGGGCCACTCCTCGGCCCCCTGCGCGGGCTTCCACGCCGCCTTGGCGTAGGTCAGGCCCTCGTGCGTCAGGCGGGCGTAGGGGTAGCAGAGGATGCGGCCCGACGGCAGGGCATACCAGAGGTGCCGGCCATCGAACATGTAGGTGACGCGCCCGGCGGTGAACTCACGGCCCTTGTGACGCATCGCGCCCATGTAGGCCTGCTCCAGATCGTCCCAGTGCTTGACCGCCCATGGGTTCGCCCGACGCCACGCATCCACCATCCGGCGCGACTGCGCCTCGGGCATCTGGACGCCGTAGATGCGGCCCATGGCCGTGAAGGCGCCGACGGAGCCGCCGAAGCCGCAGGCCAGCTCCTGCACCTTGCCGACCTGCCGCTGGTCGTCGGTGACGTCGGCAATACCGACGCCATAGGTGGCGCTGGCGTTGACCTTGTAGATGTCCTCGCCCGTGCGGAACAACTGAAGCTTGGCCTCGCCCGCCGGGCAGTTGGAGAGCCACGGGTTGACGCGCGCCTCGATGGCGGACCAGTCGGCGATGACCAGCTGGCGGTTTCCTTCGGGGATCAGCGCCGGGCGCAGCATGCCCTTCAGCACGTCGGTGACGCGCTTGCCGTGCAGCGGCACGATCTCATGACCGCGTATCATCGAATGGCGCACGGCCTCGGGGTCTTTCGCGGCCTTGCGGCTCAGATTGTGCGCCTGAAGGCCGTAGCTGGAGGCGCGACCTGTGGCTGCGCCGCCCGCGAAGACGAAGGCGCCGCGCACCCGGTGGTCTTCCTCGTCCGCCAGATCGGCCATGCGCGCGAACTTGGCGACGCTGGACGCCCACAGATCGTCGGCGCACTGGATCACATCGGCCACGTCGGGCGGCACCTCGTCGGGGCTTTCCTCGGCCAGCAGCAGCAGCGAGGCGCGCACGTTCTTGTCGATGGACCGCTTGGTCACGTCCTTCTTGGTGATGGTCATGATGTCGCGCGCCTGCGCGCCAACGCGGTCCCACACCCACTCGCGCATCCTGGGGCTGCGGACGGACGTGATGGCGCCTTCCGTCACCTCGGCGACGGTCGCCTGTATCTCGGTCAGTTCGGCGGCGGCGTAGGCCATGGCCGCGCGAGCGAGCGGCACATCCACACGAACTCCGCGCATATTTATCCGGGCGTTGACGTGATAGTCCGCCAGCTCGCGCGCCGAGAATGGGCGCTGCGCCTGACTGCCAGCGCGCATCGCACGCACGTCCTGCTTGGCGTATTCGCCCAACTCGTGCAGCACCGCAGGGTCTTCACTGAACGGCGGCAGGCAGCACTGACGGACCAGCTGCTTGCCACGGTGGTCTTTCTGCATCGACGCGCCGATGAACCGGCCCACGTCTTCCAATGACCCCGGAGCGCAGTTGGCGCGCGCCTGCGCGGCGGTGCACCACCAGCTTTCCAGCGGGGGTTCAGGAATGTCGTAGTCAGGGCAGACCGCATACCACGTCAGCAGACGGTCAAATTCTTCATTATGAGCGCGGACCTGTCCGCCAGCGGCGAAGTGCGCCGCGACCCGTGCCGGAAACGGCTCGTGCGCCCACCAAAGCTCCACCTCTTCGTCGTTGAACGCATAGGCCATGCACAGGACTTTCGTCGTGTGGTGACGGCAGTAGTTGTGCGCTCCAACGCGCGGCAAGTCGGCGTAGCTTTTGGACTCATAGTCCAGCCAGAGAATATCAGACATGACGCCAGTTTTTCCCTCTACGCACCGCCGATATACATGCCGGAGTAACGCCAAACCGAGACGCTAAACTGACGCCGGGTTCATCACTGTGCCGTATATGTCCGACGTTCGCCGCCGTTAACTTTGACAGCCACTGCTTTTCGCCCAACGCTAGGGTGCCGTGCTGACGCGCGTCTGCCACGTTGTCTCGATGCGTGCCGTATCGAAGGTTGGCTGCCGCATCGTTGCCGTGGTCGCCATCGCCATGCAACACCAATGCGCTTTCCGGGCGGGGGCCAATAAACGTCAACGCGACGAGCGCGGACACACGCCAGCGCCGCGACCGCTTACCTTTCGTTAGGCCGACAAAGGCCCTGCCTCGGTCGTCGCGGAGCTGCTTGATAACACGCCCCGGAATAGCTCGTGCGGACGGGCCACCCCAACGGCAGGCCGTGATCGGCTCGACCCAATCCGTCGAACGGACCCGACCGGCGTCGCTGACCTGATACCGCCCTTCGTAGCCGGGCACGTCTTTCCAGCTTTCCATTGTTCACGCCCCGCTACTCGCGGGCGCCGGTCCAGGGGAGGACAACCGGCGCCCGCTTTCACGCCCCTCGCTTACGCAGCGCGCCGACGACGGCGCGAAGACGCGTCGCCAGCGTCCGGGTCGGCCTCAGCCTCGCCCGGTTCGGGTTCCTTGTCCATGGCCACCCAGTCCACGATGTCGAAGACGGGGGTGAAGATGCGGCCATAGGACTTGTGCTGGTAGTGCTCCTTCTTCAGACGCACCAGCGGCACCGGCTTGGACGGGTCTTTCTCGACCTGCGCCGCGATGGCGAGGCCGAGCGCCGTGACGGCCTTCTTGCCGCCGACGGAGGTGGCGCTGTAGCGCGCCTCCAGCCCCTTGTCCTCGCCGGAGATGCACTTGACGGACAGGCCGACCTGCACCTCCCAGCCCTTCTTGGCGCCCGCAGGCGCCTCGCCGTGGTCGGGCAGCGGCTGGGTGATCGGCCCCATGACCTCGCCCAGCACGTCGCCGTCGCCCCACGCGATATAGCCGTGGACGAACGAGAAGGGGTTGACGGCCCACTGGCTGTCGTCCTCGACCTCGGTCTGGTCGGAGCCGAACACCCAGTGACCCGTCTTGTCCATCTTCAGGATGACGCCGTTGGCGGCGGCGCCGACGACCGTCTCCATCTTGCGGAGCGCGGAGGTCAGGTCGCCGACCGAAGGGAGGCCAGCGCCGGAGAAAGCGGTGATAGCGTTCATTGTCGTGTTTCTTTCTATTGCAGTTTCAGGAGAGCGTCAGCCATCTGGCGCCCCAGCATCGCCACCGCAGGCCGAGGATCGCTTTCCGGCGCCAAAGTGGTTCCCGACGAGACGGACACCACCATGTCGGCGGGCAAGTCGAGCTTGTGCTTCTTGAGCACCTTCTCGCTCTGCGCCACCGACAAGAGTTCGGTCTTGGTCACGTCAGTCTCGGTCAGGCCCAACTCCATCAGCCGCGCCTTGGCGGTCGTGGGGTCGGCCCAATGTCTCATGGCGCGCTTGGCGACCAGCTTGAAGCCCGGCACCTCGACGCCCTTCTCCAACATCTGATGCGCCAGCGCGCGGCAGGAGGTCAAGAAGTCCTCGACGCCCTCGGCGGCCTCCAGCCACGCGGCCAGCTTGTCGGCGTCGATGGCCTGCAAGGACGCCAGCCGCACCCGGTCAACGTGACCGGTCTTGAGCGGGCAAACGGGCTTGGCCACGCACCAACGGCAGTGATCGCCGAGCGCCAGTGGGGCGTTGGGGAGAGCCGAGGCGCGGACGGCGCGGGCCAGCTCGCGCTCAAACTCACGGATGCGGCTCTTGGTCGTCGTCCAGGTCTTGATAAACGGCGGCTGGATGATGACGCACTCGATCTCGTCGCTGTCGGCGAAGGCCCACTCGCAGCCGGGGGTGCGCATGGCGGCGGCGGCGTAGAACATCAGCTGCTGGTTCTCCTCGGCCTCGACCATCACGCCGTCGCCGAACTTCCAGTCGAGGATGACGGCGCGACCGTCCAGCTTGCCGAGGATGTCGGACGAGCCGAAGACGCCGGGCAGGTAGTCGCCGAAGCTGACGACCACCTCGGTGACGAACTCCAGCGACGCCTTGGGGTCATACTCGGCCAGCAGGTCGAGCGCGGGGCGCAGCTTCCTGTCCACGAGGTCTTGCGTCAGCACCATGTCCTTGAAGGTCTGGCCGATGCAGTCCTCGGGGGCGCAGGCCGTGTCCAGCACGGTGGCGATGGCCTCGTGCAGCAGCGAGCCTTCGTTGGCGTAGGCCGAGCCTTCATCCGACGGCATGGTGGCGCACAGAGCGACCGAACCGGGGCAGGCGATGACGCGGGAGGCAGACGATCCGCCGACGATAGTGGAGTGCCGGGTCATTGTCGTGTCCTGTCGTTGATGTTGCTGACACCATGACACGCACAAAAAGGTGTTGCAAGGGCTTGTCACAAACTTTTTCACGGGCTACGGTTGGGGTATGCTGGAAAGTGAAATCGAGAAGCATTTCGTGTGGGCCGTGCAGCGGGCGGGGGGCGTCAGCTTCAAGTTCGCCAGCCCATCGAACCGGGGCGTGGCCGACCGCGTAGCCTGTTTTCCGAACGGCGCGACGTGGTTCGTGGAGCTGAAGACGACCGGCGGTCGCCTCGCCCCGCTCCAGAAGATGTTTGCCATGAGCATGAAGTCGCTCAACCAGAACTACGCCTGCCTTTGGACGAAGGCTCAGATCGACGAATGGGTGCTGACGGTATGAAACTGCGCCCCTACCAGGACGACGCGGCGGACTTCATCTACGAGCGCGACCGCTCGATGGTGCTGGCGCCGGTCGGCGCGGGAAAAACCGCGATTACTCTGACGGCCATGGACGCCATGCTGCGCGACGGCATTGTGCGGCGCTGGCTCGTCGTCGCCCCCAAGCGCGTCTGCACGGACGTATGGCCGGTCGAGGCGCCGAAGTGGGCGCCGCGCCTCAAGCTGGCGGTCGCCGTCGGCACCGCGCTCCAGCGCCGAGGCGCTTTCGCCAGCCGGGCCAACGTCGTCGTCACCAACTACGATGCGCTCCAGACGCTGCCCGACCTGTCGTCGTTCGACGGCGTGGTGTTCGACGAACTGACGCGGCTGAAGAACCCCTCGGGCAAACGCTTCAAGGCCCTGCTGGCGCAAATCGACACCTTCAAGGTGCGCATCGGTCTGACCGGCTCCTTCACCTCCAACGGCCTGGAGGACGTGTTCGGCCAGTGCAAGGTGATCGACCAGACGCTGCTGGGCCGCGCCAAGGGGGCGTTCATGCAGCGCTACTTCATCCCGCTCAACCGCCAGATTGGCGAGTGGACGCCGCGCCGTGGCGCGCTGCAAGAGGTCATGGCGAAGATCAAGCCCGCGACATACGTCCTTGAGCCGGGGGATTATTCCGACACCCTGCCGCCGCTGCACACCGTCGAGCTGCGCTGCGACATGGACATGACCGCCTACAACAAGATGAAGCGGGACTACGTCGCCGAACTGGACGGCACGGTCATCTCGGCGGTCAACGCCGCCGTGGTCACGGGCAAGCTGCAACAGCTGGCGGGCGGCTGGGCCTACAACACCGCCGTCACGGCCACCGCGACGCCGGGGCAGATGAAGACGACGCAAACGCCGGTCTGGTTCTCGACGCACCGTTTCGACCAGTTGGACGACCTGCTGGCCGAGAACCAGCACGACAACACGCTCGTCGTCTATAACTACCGCGAGGAGTTGGCCGAACTGAAGCGCCGCTACCCTCACGCGCAGACGCTGGACGACAAGGACGCCATCGCCCGATGGAACGCGGGCAAGATCGAACTGCTGCTGGTTCACCCGAAGTCGGCGGGCCACGGGCTGAACCTTCAGTTCGGAGGCAACAAGATCGTATTCGTCTCCTTGCCGTGGTCCCTGGAGCTGTTCGAGCAGACGGTCGGGCGGCTGCACCGCAGCGGGCAGACGCGCGAGGTCTGGTGTTACGTCCTCATATCTAATAAAACTATTGACGAGCGCATCTGGACCGCCCTGCACGACAAGCGGGGGCTGGCCGAACTGGCGCTGGAAGAACTGAAGGACGGGATATGAGCGACATCACCTGGCGGGCGCTGAACGAGCAGCTGCCGCGCATGACCGAGAAGCAGCTGGACGAGGCGCTGGCCGCCGAGATCGCCGGTCCTTGCCGCGCCTCGCATCTACTGCGCCTGCATCAGCGCAAGAACACTCTGCGCGTCGCCCGTGAGCGCAAGGAGCTACTGCGCCATAGCGTTTAGCGGCACGTCGCCTGCGCTGCCGATGGCCATGCGGTTGGCGTTTTCGGGACGACGGTTGAGCCAGTCACGCACTGACCGACCGGCGCTGACGCCCGCGCCCTGAACCGAACGCCAGAAGGCGGGGTTCGCCATGTTGCGCGCGACCTGCGCCCGCTCTCGCGTCGGGACCATGGCCAGCAAGTCCAGCGCGCTGGCTCCCGACTGATAGCCCTCGGCCAGCGCGCGACGCACGTCCTGACCGATGCGCTGCTCGGCCAGCATGGAGGCGAACGCCTCCGCAGCCGCCGCGCGGGGTTGCAAAAAGCGGGCGACGGCGCCGAACGCGCGCTGCGCCGAGTTCTTGCCTTTGCTGTCCAGCAGACGCTGCGCCTCGGCCACGGCCTGCGGGTCCGCCGCCAGTTGGCCGACGCGTTCGTCACGCGCCAGTTCGCCCGCGAAGCGGTTCAGCGCGTCCATCCGCGACGGCCCTGCGGTGTTGCCGGGGCCGAGCATGGTGTTGATGTTGCGCGTCCTGCCGCCGCTGGCTTCGGCGACCGCATCGGGAGCGTCGCCGCGCACCAGCGCGCGGAAGCTGTCGCCGTTTTGGTTGAGACGGCGCGCGGCCTCGCCCATGAGCGACTGCCGCTCCTGGGCGCGGGCGCCGGTCTGAAAGGCGTCCAGATATTCGTCAAACCGCCCCGCCTGTTGGGGTCCGTAGGAGCTAGGTGCCCCCACCAAGGGAGTGGCCCGCGCTTCCGCGCGGCGAATGGCGTCGTCCACCATCGGTCGGATGCGCCCCAACAGCGAAGCCATGCGGGCGTCGCTGGCGTCCACCTGACCGCCGCGCGCCGACGACAGAGCCTTGGTGATGGCGTCGTTCAGGCCGTTCTGACGAATGCGGTAGAGGTCTTCCGCCGCGATGGCGCCGCCGTTTCGTTCCGCCAAGTCCCCCAGCTGCCGCGCAATGGTCGCCAGAACGCGCACCTCGACAGGGTCAGCGCGTGTGCCTGCCACCTCCGTCAAGGACATAAGTTCGTCCACGATGGGCTGGACGTCCAGGGCCTGCGAGGCGTTGGCGGCGCGTAGCGCGTCCTCGCGTATGGGCGTCGTTTCGGCGTTCAGGTTACGGCGCATGGCGTTGACGCCTTCTTCCCGTGCGGTAACGCTCTCGCCCCCGGCCATGCGGTTGAGCGTCGTCTGACGGTTAGCGGCCTGCCGTTCGGCGATAGCGCCGAAGACCGGTGTGCCGCCGCCGCGCTCGGCCTCGCGGCCCACGGCCATGAAAACGCGCGGCTCCACGCCCGCCTCGACCAGCGCCTGCCGCGCCGTCACGCCCTCGGGCGCGTTCTGGAGCGCGGCCACGGCGGCGTCGTAGTCGATGCCGAGGCTCTCGCGGAAGATGCTTGCGGCGCGGGCTGGGCCGACACGACGCGTCAGCATGTCGTAGCCGTCCAACAGCGGGCGCAGGGCGGCGCGGCCTACCTGCGCGCCGATGGTCGGGATGAAGGCGCCGATAGCTGCGCCCATCTGCGCGTCCTCGGGGTCGATGAGCGCCGTCTGGACGCCGCCGGAGATAGCGCCGCCGGTCGCACGCGTCGCCAGATCGGCGGCACGGCTGGCGAACGTAGGGTTCGTTTCCGCATACTGCGCCGCACGCGGCAGGAAGCCGCCCGCTGACGTAGCCTGACCGATGCGGGCCATGGCGTTGCCGATGCCGGGCGCGACGCGAGCCACAGCGTTGCCGCCTGCCGTGATGCCGCGTCCGATGGCTCCGCCGACCGGAGCCGTGACGGCCAGCTCGCCGCCGACCGTGCCGGTCTGCATGGCGAAGTTCGTGATCGGCGAGTCGCGGTAGCGTTGAACGTCGGCGTCCAGACCCGCCTTGCCTTCGCGGGCGTTGTTGACCAGCCAGCCCGCGAGACCCCGCGGTTGGTCGGCCCTACCGCGCTGCGTCGGCAGCATCGACAGACCCTGACCCAGCAGTTCCTGGGCTGTCAGGGCGGTCTTGCCGATGCCGCGCCCGAGACCTGCCGCCGCCGCCTCCCCGGCGTCCAGCAGCGACGTGGGGTCCGCGACGCGGAAAACGCGCCCGTCGGGGGCGGTGTAGAGCGTGCCTCCGGTCCCGCCGAGCGTAATGGGCGCGGCCAACTGCTCGGCCTCGGTCATGCCGGGGGCGACGTAATAGACGCCGACCGGCAGCGCCAGCACTTCCTCGGTCGTGAGTTGGTCCAGAGGCACGGGGTCTCTGGACGTGCCCGCCCAGCTGCGCTGCCCCGGCGACGGCGTGTAGTCCTGATCGCCCGGCTCCAGCGGCGACATCGGCTCGCCTTGGCTGTCCGTGTAACGCCCCGGCAGGAAAGCGGCTGACGGAGACGGACCACCGCTGTCTGAAACGCCAGCCGCCTCGACCACGCCGTTGTCGTCAGCCGGAGCGACCGCGCGAGAGCGGCGCTGGTTACGGACAGGCACCTGCTGCTGACGGCGCTGCGGGGGTGCCGTCAGGGTGAAGCCGGGCGGGGGCGCACTTCCGCCACCACCGCTGCGCGAGGCCGGAGGTGCCGTCAGGGTGAAGCCAGCAGGCGGGTCTTGAGCCATTAGAGCGGCACCCATTGACCGTTGGTGTAGCGCACGCCGTCTCCGGCACTGTTATAGCGGACTTCGCCCTCGCGGTATTGACCGCCGCCCTGCGCCGGAGTCGCGCCAGCGCCACCCATCTCCGCCACATATTCCTGAGCGATGCGGTCGGCGCGGCGCATTTCCGCGTCCAGCAGCTCCATAGACGCCTCGTAGGTCATGCCTTCGGAGCCGAACCGCGCCAGCGCCAGCTCCATCTCGCGCACGGCGTCCATCGCTTTGGAACTTGTGCCGTAGAGGTTGCGGAGCTGGCCCAACATGGTCGAGATGGTGCCTTGGATAACGCCCGAGGCCGTATCTGCGCGGGGGTTAGCCGCCAGGGCTGCGCCGCGAACGCCGGGGACGAGGTCTCGCGCGAACTGACCGAGGTTGCCTGCGGTAGAGGTGTTGGCGTTGCGGACAAAGTTCTCGTCCCGCAGGACCGCGAGCTGGTCCTGCATAACCCGTGCGCTCTCGCTCATAATCTCGGCGGCTTGGCTGCGGGCGCGTTGCGCCTGCGCCGCAGCTGGGGACGCCGCGTTCTGTTGCTGTGCCGTCGGCGGCAGGCCAATGGGGTCGCCGTTGACGTCCACGACAGGCGCCGCAGCACCGCCGCCGGGGGGCAGCATGAATGCGCCCGTCTCACCCTGCACGATTTGCACGGGGCGGTTCGGGTCCGCCGTCTTGGCGCCCTCGCTGACGCGCTGGCGATAGGTCGGGCTGTTGGGGTTCATGTCGATGAAGGCGATAGTGCCGCCGAAGTCCACTTCTTCCGGTTTGGGCGAGACGAACTCCAGGGCCTGCCGCGCCGTCTCGTTGGTGGCGACGAACTGACGGATGGCCCCCGTGCGCTGGCCCGGCGGCAAACGCATGATCGGCCCGATGATCGGCTCCAGTTGATCGGCAGGAATGCCCTGCGCCTCAAGGCTGCTACGAATAGTCGTCAGGCCCATGTCGCTCGGATCGGCCAGCGCGCCCAGCAGCCCTTGGCCGATCAGCTTGAAGCCCTCGTCGCGGTGCTTGCGCTCCTCCTCCGCAGCCGCGCGCGCTTGGGCGGACTGCGCGGTAGCCATGGACTGCACGCGGGTGGCGTTCTCGACATACGGCTCCGTCCCTTCGCCGAGGGATGCGAACGAGGCCGTCTGTTGCGGGCTGGTGAAGTCCACCAGAGACGCCTTGCTGCGCAGCATGGCGTTGCGCTGGGCCGTGGCCTGCTGCGCCTCCATCGCCATGCGGTTGGCCTGCACCTGTTGACGGCGCTGTTGGGCGGCCAGCCGGTCGGGGAGGACGATCTGGTCGGCCATCAGGGGGATGCGCGGGTCGAGCGGCATGGTCGCGTCCTTAAGCCGGGCGGGTGTTATACCAGTTCATGCCCTGATTAATGGCATTCGTGAAGGCGTTGGCCGAGCCGATGTAACCCGAGGCGCGAGCGTTGCCCGCCTGCAAGGCGTTCTCGCCAAGGTTGGAGCCGAGCTGGCCCGCAGCGCCCGTCAGGACGTTCGCCGACGACTGACCGGCGCCGAGCAGCGACTGGAGCGGGTTGATCTGGTTGGCACGGTTGACCTGATAGCGGTTGAAGGCGTTGGTGTATTCCTGCGACGCCTCACCCTGGTTGAAGCGCGTCAGGCCCTTCAGCATCGAGCCGGAGAGTTGCAGGCCGCGCGAGGCGGCGGAACGCTCCAGCGCCTTGTTGCCTTCGGCCAGCCGGAAGGCGTAGCCGGGGTCGGTCTGGAAGTCCTGCATCCCGAAGTCACGGGCGTAGCGGCCATAGCCGTCGGCGCTGGCGTTGCCGCCGATGCCGAGAAGCTCCATCAGCCGGTTCTGCGCCGTCAGGCCGCCTTGGCGGAACGGCTCTTGCAGCTGGACCTGACGGTCGAACATCTCGCGCTGGAGGCGGGCGCTCTCGGCGGCGGCGTCAGTCTGCGCCGTGGCGGCGCGGCGAGAGGCACGCGAAGCGTTGGACGCGCCTAGCGCGCCTGCCCCGAGCATGACTGCCGTTTCAATGCCCATTGACGTGTTCCCTCGTCAGCCCGCCCTCTCCGTCAGGCTTGAAGCCTAGCCGGTCAAGGACAGCATACATATGTTCGTGGCCGGGCGTAACCCGCGTCTTGTCGGCCATGGCGGTCAGTTCCGCCAACAGCCCCTTGGTCAGCCAGCGGCGGCGCCACTCGGGCAGGATGGAGACGTGAACCTCGCCGTCGCGCGAGAAGATCGCGCCGATGGGCGTCTCGTTGCGAACGATGGTCTTGATGTCCCAATCAAAGAGCGCCGACACGTAGACGTCGAAGGATACGTCGGTCGTCCAGTCGGTCGCGCGGTAGCCGACAGACAGCCCCGTGATCCAGTCATCGACGATGCGCGTCGTCATCAGCTGATCTCGCGCCCGCTGGCGCGGATGTTTATGGCGTTGCTCGTTCCGGCGATGGTCGAGATGGAGCCGCCCGCCGCCAGCGCCGCGCCGACCAGCTCGGGGAAGGTGTAGGTCTCGCTCGGCAGCAGCGTCTTGGCCGGGACGATCAGGTTCTGGTTCCCGGCGTTGTCCAGCCGCGACACGAGGTTCACGGCGATGGTCGCCGCCGTCGAGGTGACGTTGGTCGCGGTGAACTTGTCGATCAGCGTGGTGACGTTGGTCGCGGTGTATTGCGTCGTCTGCGCGGTCTCGGCGAGCTTGGCGGGGATCAGGACGCGGACATTAACGGCCATCTGGCCCTCCTATATCGTGAAGACGAAGCGGACGCGGCCCACGGAGCCGGCGCTGCCCGCGCTGCCGATGTCGCCGCCGTCACCGCCAGCGCCGCCGTTCAGGCCGCCGTCTCCCGACACCGCCGCCGCGCCCGTTTGCGTGAAGGGCGCGCCGCCGTTCCCTGCGGTGTTGGTTGTGACGCCGCCCGTCGCGGTCCCGCCCGCGCCTTGCGTTGTCGTCCCCGTGGCGCCGCCGCCCCCGCCGCCTGCCTGGAGCGCCGCCATGGTGTAGGTGCCGCTATAGACGAGCGAGTCCCCGCCGACGTTGCCGGGGCCGCTGCCGCCGCCTGTCGCCCCGCCCCCGCCGACGCCGACAGAATAGGTGATGGTCTTGCCGCCGTCGCCCGACAGGGCGAGGCTGGACTTGCAGTAGCCGCCCGATCCGCCGCCGCCGCCCTCCGTTATAGAGAAGCCCGATCCGAAGCCGCCGCCGCCGCCGCCGCCCCATGCCTCGGCGACGACATTGGTGGCGCCGACGGGAATAGTGACCGTCCCCGCGCCAGACGAGAAGTCGAAGATGATGTTGGGCGTGGCCGAGGTGCCCTCACCGGCTATGACCGCAAGAAAACCCGTCATCAGCTTACGCCCGTGCCGCTGATGAGCCATGATGTCGAGGAGAGCTTGACGATGGTGGCGATGCCGTTCCGCGCCAGCGTCCGCGTCCCCGTCGAGGTCGAGTTGGCCAGCGTCAGGGTGTCCGTCGTAATGGCGATTGACAGCGCCGTCGAGTTGCCGTTGATGATGACGATGGCCGCGCCGGTCGGGAACGCCACCGAGGCGTTGGCCGGGATGGTCAGCGTCAGGCTCGTGCCGTTCATCAGGACCGACTTGCCCCTGTCCGACAGCACCAGCTGGTAGTTGGCCGTCTTCAGGTTCTGCGGCACATCCCGCCAGCCGAGAGCGTATTGCGTGCCCCCCGCCGCGTCCTCGGCGGTCGGCGTCCCGGTCAGGGCGGGGCTGGCAATGGGAGCGTAGGTCGCCGCCAACTGCGTCGTCGTCAGCGTGTTGGTGATGCCGTAGCCCGCCAGCGTCGTCGGGGTGTTCAGCACGTCCGCCCATTTGACGCCCTGCGCCGACAGGTCGTTGACACCGTAGATGTCGTCGTAGGTGCCGAGCAGCGAGCCGGTGGAAGTCTGGAGGATGAACTTGTAGGCGACGCCTCCCGTCAGCCACACCTCGCTCTTCAGGCGCCCGGCGGCGTCCAGCACGATGGGGTTGGAGTTGGCCGTCCCGCCGTTGATGTCGGTGTAGGTCTTCTGCGGCGTCGTGGTCCCGGCGGCGTAGGAATAGAGCAGGCCGCCCGACAGGACGTTGCCGCTGTTGTCGAAGAACTGCGATCCGGCGCCAGCCAGCGGGGAAAGGAAGACGGTCATACGTTCACCTGTGTCACGGTCAGGATCGCCGAGGGACCGGCGGGGGCGAAGGCGCTGGCGGCGAAGGCGTCCAGAATAACGTCAACCGAGTCCACGGCCCACATCAGCTGGAAGTATTCGCCCGCACCCATGCGTATAGTATAACACCCTGACGGCGCAATCTCGGCGTCGCTGCCCTGCACCTTCCAGCGCGAGGCGGTGTTGGCGACATCGGCGCCGTTCAGGCGCGCCCACAGCCAGATGAGCGAGTCCCCGCCCGCGTTCTTGTCGGCCTGCACCGAGAAATGGAAGGCGTAGGTTCCGGCCACGTTGACATAGACGCGGGAGGTCGGCGTGCCGAGATAGACGCCATCGGCGCCCGCATCCGCCGTGTTGAACGTGACGGCCTGCGCCGTGTTGATGGCGCTGGCGACCAGATCGGTCGTGTTGCGGAAGACGGCGAAGTTGGGCGTCGTCTGTGGCTGGGGGGCAGGCTCCAGCTTCAAGGCTTGGATCGCGCTGTCCACGACGCCTTGCGATATGCCCACGCCTGACGGCTGGAGCTGGAGGTCCACCAGCGAGGTGCCGGTGGTGCCCGATCCGGTCAGGCCGAACTGGTTCTGGAACCAGCGATACCACTCGCGCGACATGACGCGGCTGTCACCCGGCTCGACGAGCGGGACGCGCGCCGCTGGAAGATTGGTGATGTCGTTGACGTTAGGCACGGGTCGGCTCGACGCTCAACTCGGCCCCCATGATGGCGAGCTTCACCGGGTCCGTCCCCGACACCTCATAAACGCGGTCGCGCAGCTTCTCGGTCATGCCGAGGCGGCGCCAGATGACGCGGGTGCCATACTGGCCGATGCTGCCCATGGAACGCCAGTGCTCGCTCGACCATGTGTGGCCGCCGTCATCGGACCAGCGCAGCATGACCTGCGGGTCCGCGCCGAGCACCGTCTCGATGTCGAGAAGGATGAAGGCGCCACTCTCGGTCAGGAGCGGAACGCCGTCTTCGGTCAGCAGCTGGATTTCCGTGCCGAAGGGGTAGCCGCTCAGGCCGACGCCCGTCTCGCAGTCCAGTTGCAGCGAGTGCTGCGCCGTGCGCTTGAGGTCGTTTTGCCCCGGCGGCAGGGCGCGCCAGCGGCGCAGCCATTTCTGCGGCTCGCCGTTGTCAGCGTAAACGTCCAGATCGATGGCGTAGAGGTTGCCGTTCTCGTAGTCGCCGACGACCAGTTCGCCGTTGAAGTTGGCGAAGCAGTTGGAGCGGTGGCGCGTGAACTGGCCGTTCAGCAGCCCGCGCCGCTCGTGCCATGCGCCGGTCGCGGCGTCGAAGACCCACGAGGTGTTGGCGGTCGGGAAGTTGAGGACGTAGAAGGCGTGGCCGTCCTGCTGGTAGGTGTAGGCCAGAGCGTCGCTCATGTCGGCGTAGGACTGGATGTCCGTCTCGACGGCGTGGGTCGAGATGCGCTGGCCGATGTAGCCGTTCGCCCGATAGACGATGCCGCGCCCGCGCTGGTCCTGCCCCAGCCAGATGATGCTGTTGTCCAGCTTGGCGATGGAGTAGGGCGCGACGCAGCCGATCTCGTTGAACGCGCCCTGGATGCGCGACAGCGGGAAGTCGGCGTCGCCGGAGTTATACCAGACCTCCGTCGAGGACGTGCCGAAGACCCACACCTCGCGGTGATCGACGATCAGCGCCACCACGCCGTCAGGCGAGCCTTCGGCGGACGCGAAGTCCAGCGGGTCGATGGAGGCGCCGTCGAAGCTGGCCGTGATCCAGAACCGTTGCGAGTTCGGCTCATTGAATACGAAATAGCCGTCCAGATAGCCGACCGTCACCGCACCGGGGAAGTCCTCGTCGGTGATCTGCGCGAACGTCTGCGCCTCAAAGTCGTAGATGTAGCCGTCGGGGTTGGTGGCGAGGAACAGCTGGTTGCCGTTATCCGTCATCGAGACGGGGCCGGTCGCGGTGGTCGTGCCGATCAGCGTCGTCACGCCCGCTGACGTGACCGAATAGAGCTCCGTGCCTGAGACGACGTAGAGGATGTTGGCGTGGAACCAGAGGCCCCAAATCGGCCCCGAGCCGACGGTCAGCAGGAAGCGCAGGCCGGGGCAGCGTTGCAGGTAGGCGGGGTCTTTGCCACCCTCCGGCACGACCTCGGGAAAAAGGTTGACGAGCCGGTTGTCCGCCGCGTTGACGCTGCGGAGGACATAGCTCGATCCGAGAATGGGGCTTTGCATCAGGAGGGCGTGTTGGTGAAGATGTTGTAGCGGCTGCCCGAGGTCACGAGGGCGGCGGGCATGAACATCACGTCATTGGGGTTATTGATACGCTTCAGGTCGCGCTTGGAGGTCATGGCGATGCGCTGCACCGTCGGCGGCGGCTCCACGCCGAACTCGGGCGCCAGTTCGCAGGCCAGATTGTAACGGAACGCCCGCAGGTAGCCGGGCGGGAAGGTCAGGTCGGTCGAGAGCGACGCGGGCTGGCTCAGTTCCTCGACCGAGATGAAGTGCCACTCCAGCGCCCGCGTGGGGACCGGGTAGACGAACATCTCGATGTCGGGGAAGGACTGGTTGATGAAGATGACCTGCGGATAGGTGCTGGTCACGGTCTTCAGGGCGATACCGTCATACATCTCCTGATTTATCATCTGGATGTTGAACGACAGCCCGTTGCCGGTGTCCTTGTAGTAGGTCGCGTCGTCCAGCAGCACGGGGCGGTTGCCGACAAAATCCCCGGTCGGGCCGAGGGTGCGCGAGCGGGCGTTGGCAGGCCACGTGAACACCTGATCCTGGGTCGAGAAGACCGACAGCCGCTCGCTGTTCCACGACTGGATCATCATGTTCATGGCGGACAGGGCGTCATTCGCCGTGTCCGCCGAAGGCTGCTCGCCTTCCGCCAGCTGACCGATCAAGCGCAAGGCGCCGTAGATGATGTCAGCGGCGGTCGTCATGGCCTACTCCTTGCGCGGGCGACCTCGCCTGCGCGGCTCCATCGCGTTGTGGATGGTATCAGGCTGGGCGGCTGGCGCAACCGGCTCAGCTTGCGGTTCGGCGGCGGGCTGAACGGCTGGCGCGACCGCCTCGTTGGGGTCGTATCGCTTCCAGCCGTTCGCCTCGTCGGCGACCGCCTCCATCTCCATGCTGGCGATCTTGGAGCCGTGGACGGAGTGCCGGAGGTAAATGATCGCCATGATGGCTCCAGAAAAGGGGTCTGCCCCGACCGTGAGGCCGGGGCAGAGAAGCATCAGGCGATGCGGTAGAGGGACCACGCGCCGTCGCCCGTCTTGCGGGCACGGAACGACTGCGCGGTGCCTGCGGTCGCCACGACGGTCATCAGACCGACGAGCGTCCATCCGGTGTTGGTCGTCATGGTGATGACGCCCAAACCGGAGCCATCGACGTTGACAACCGACAGGTCGAAGGACGAGCCGACCTTGACGGCGTTCGACAGCGACGCCTCAAGGTTCGCCACGGTCGGCAGCGTGTAGGCCGCAGCGGACGAGCCGGGCGAACCCAGCAGGATGCCGCCGAGGATTTGCGCCGCAGTCAGGGTCGCGGTCGCGGTGGCCGTCTGCGGTGCCGGGACAGCGCCGATGACGGGTTCGTTCAGGTTGCCGTCGCCGAGTTGACGACCGCCGCCCACACCAGGAAGTGCCATGATTTTTTCTCCTTAAGAGGGGTTGGAGGGGCTTAGCCCCACAGGCGGGTCGCCATCTGCGGGCGGATGGCGCTGTAGCCATAGAGCACGTCGATGCGGCAGGGCATGCGGTCGTTGTTGATGTCGTATTGACGGACAACGCGGAGCGAGATGCCGTTGTGAACTTGGCGCGAGGCCATGTCCACGCCCTGCGGAAGCAGCAGGTCAGCCGTGGCGAAGGTGTAGGCGTCCTTGTGATAGACGAGGTTCTGCGGATACTGCGTCGAAGCAGCGCCGAGGAACGTCACCACCGCAGAGGCTTGCGGGAAGCTGTCCACAGTCGCCAGCGCGTTCGAGGCGGTGTAGATGGCCGGGCTGATCGCCACCGAGGTGTAGGCGCCGCCCGAAGCCGTATTCGCGGCAGTGACCACGAACTGTTGCAGCGAGCCGGTGCTTTCGCGCGTCTGCGGGTTGACCGCATAGACGCCCGCGATGGTGAAGACATCGCCAGCGGCCAGCGTCTGAGAGCCGGAGCCGGTGATGTCGATGGTCGCCTGACCTTGCGTCGAGACGGTGGTGGTCACGGTGCCGGTGGTGTTGCGCGAGCCGGTCGTGAACTGCTTGATCGACTGCGACATGTTCACCTCGTCGAAGCCGAGGACGCCCTCGCCCATCATGCCGTTCTTGAACTGGCGGCTGATGGTGTTGGTCGGGTTGAACAGGCCCTTCATGCCCTCGACCAGCCCGGCGTTGGCCGCCGGGTTGACGGTGGCGTAGCGCGGCGACATCGGGGCCGCCGACTCGTTCAGCTTCTGCTGCGCTTGCAGCAGGACCATCGAGGTGGCGGGCGTGGTGCCGGGGGTGCCGACCGAGTTGAAAGTGGACTTGAAGACGTTGGCCACATCCGCGTCGATGCTGGAGGCCAGCTGGCTGATGCGCGGCTTCAGGACGCGCTCGGCGAAGTCGTCCAGCTGCATGGTCAGCTCGGCGGTCGTGAAGTTGACGCCGATGTGCTTCTGCGAGTTGACGGTGAGCGTGGTGTATTGCTCGTTGTCGTCCTGCACTTGCAGGGCGGCGCCGTCCGTGACCAGAGCGCGGTCGGGCAGGCGGATGCGCAGGGTCGAGCCGATCTTGGCGCCCTGAACGGCGAAGCTGTCGTCATACTGGCGGTTGATGTTCCGCGTCAGCACGAGGGAGTTCTCCAAAATCTCCAAACTCTTTCTCGTGATCATATCGATCGTGAGAATGTTATTGGCCATTTGCTTATTCCTTGTGTCAGTGGTAAAAACGAAGGTGCCGAAAAGACAACAGGAAGGACAACTCGTGATCAGCTTTACAATGAACGGCGTCGAATACCGAGCCTTTGATCATCTTTACGCCGTCTCGCGCTGCGGCAAAGTGCTTAGAAACTTGGTCCCTTACGAGCCGACGCGCAGCGCGCAGGGATACCTGCGTTTGGGCCGCCAACGACTTATGCATCGCGTCGTGGCAGCGTGTTGGCTCGCAGATTTTGACCCTGCGAAACACGTTCACCACATCAACGAACGTAAGGATGACAACCGAGCCGGAAACCTGGAGTGCGTTACGCCGAAGGAGCACTTCGGTGCGCGGCACAACGGCGACAGCGGCAGATATGTCAGAACAGACAAAACCCGACAGAAGCTGAGCCTTTGGAGAACTGGCCGCAAAGACGCCGAAGAGACAAGAGCCAAAAAGGCCGCCATCCTTTCGTCGGTCTGCCCCAAAACTCCGTGCTCGTTCCAAGGTGTCGCGTATCCTTCAGTCTCTGCGGGTGCTCGCGCCGCCCAAATCCCAGCCCCTACGTTTCGGCAGAGGTGCCTCTCTAAAAACTTCCCCGACTATTCTCTTCTCTAGCGTGGGATTACCCACCCAACTTCTTCATCTGACGGGCGCGTTCGGCGGCGATCCAGTCCGACGTGCTCATGGTCTTGATCGACCGTGGGTCCGTCGTGTCGAGGACCGCTCCGTTGCCGCGTGGTGTCACAGGCGAAAGCGGGGCGGGGGCATTCGTGGTCTTCTTGACCGGAGGGTTCGCAGCCAGAGCGGCTTCGATCTTTCCGATCTCGCGGGCCTGCAAGAGCGGCGACATCTTGGCGATCCGTGCGGCTTCGGTCGGATTGGACCCGAGGTGGTAGAGCACGTCGGGGCCGACTTCGGACGCCTGGATCGTCTCGGCCATCGCGTCCGTGATCGGAAGGTTCGGGTTGTAGGCGACCTGCTTGAAGTCGTCGTATTTCCCGAGGGCTTCTTCCTCGCGGTCGTAATAGGCTTCGACACGGGCGGTCTGCTCGCGTTCAGCATCCCGGCGGGCGACCAATTCGAGAGCTTTTTGTTCGGCCAGCGCCTCGGCGTAGGCTTCAGGGCTTTCAAATGTGTCGGCGGCGGGGAGAGGCTTGGGCGGGCGGGCCGCTTCAGCAAGCTGGGCCTGCTGCCGTTCCCATTTGCGCTGTTCTCTTGCGAGACGTTTCGTGACTGCGGCGTCCAGTTCCTCCTGAGTGAAGGTCTTGGGCGCGGGGGTCTTGGCGTCTTCCGGCTTTTCGACTTCAGGAGGGGGAGGGGCCGTGACCTCCAACTCCGGCGCGGTGTCACCCGCTAGGACTTCGGCATTCGCTTCGTCTGACATGTATGGCTCTTATGGAACCCCCGGTGAACCTCGCCGGTAAGGCGGAAGCGTTACGTTATAACGCGTCCGATGATTTGACAACCGGCTTGCGAAGCCTCGACGCGATCTGCGTTCGTTTCGCCGATCTGAACGACCTCGGCGACCCAGTTGAGGAAAGCGCTCATGGCGTCCTTTTCTTCCTCGGACACCGGCTGGACGAGACCGGCGTCCGCAGGAATGGGCGGCGCCCGACGGACTTCAACGCACTGGCTCGGCAGGGGCGCTGTCTCGGGCGGCGCGCGGTTGAATAGCCCCGCGCAGCTCGTCAGCAGAAAGAAGCTCGCGCACAGCGCAGCCCTCTGGATCAACATGGATCGGCCTTTCGATGACGCGCTCGATGGCGCGGGCGGATTGGCGGGCGTCTCGCACCCGGTCGGCGCACAGGTCATCCTGGCGCTGCGCGTCGGCCTCGGCGCGGGTCTGGTAGCCGTTGAACTTGGCGATCTCGGCCTTCTGGACCGCGATGTCGTCCTTCAGTTCACCGATGCGCCACGTCTGGACGCCAGCGAACAACGTGAGCGCCGCGACGCCACCAATAAGGTAGAGGTTCACAACGCCAGCTCAAAATGAGGGCTGTCGCTCTCACCACGCTCGCGTGCCTTGCCGTCCTGGTCCCAGTCGGCCCCCCAACGAATTTTGACGCCTACCTGTCTCGCAGCCTCAAACATGGCGCGGGACATCTTGTCGAACTGGCCGGGGTCTTTCCAGTCGTAAGGCGCAGGTAGCAGGTCCACGGCGCGACCGAAGCCCGTCTTCGGATCGACAAAGTGATTGCTCTTGAGCGTCCACGTCACGATCTGGCCCGGCTCGGTGCGCCCTTGTGCATAAAGTTTTTTCTGTCGTTGGGGGGTGCGAACGCCCTCGATAACCTTGAAGTCCACGGGGCTAATCTGGATGGCGCGTTCCAGCACTTTCACCATGCGTGGATCGACGCCCTTCATGTGGTCGCGTGACGCGGTTCCGAAAGCGTATGGCATCAGGCACCACCTTTCTTCGAGACGTTCACCGTGTCCCCGTCAACTTTTACAGTTTCGGCCATCGTGCTGGTGCCGCTACGCGCAAGATCAGCGATAGTGTCGCTAGCCTGTTTCGAAGTGGCCCAGCGGTAGCCCGCATAGGCCCCCAGGATCGTCCCGAGCAGCCCTGAGGCGAGACTGGAGACAACCGCCAACTGATCGGGCGGGACAGTATGAAACATCAGCACCACGGCAATAAGGCCGACGATCAGCAGCGCGATGATCACGACCGCCGCGTCCAACCACTCGTAACGATGAGGCCCCATGTCAGGTTTTCTCGCCAAATCGTGCAGCAGCAGGGCCGTGACCGCGAAGGCCACCAGTGTAGCAAGGGACCCAAGAGACAAAAGCAAGCCCAGCATTCAAAGCTCCCCGATGTCCCATCAGCATGAGTTGCGCCCCAAGACCCAGAACCATAAGCGTATCATAGGTTTGTCCCACATACACGCCTAAGGCGTCAGACAAAAACAGCCATAGGTCAGCGAGCAACATCGCCGCCGCAACCCCGCACACCGCCGCCTTCCATTGCGTCGGGTCGCGGAAGAACAGCCATGTCGTCGCGCCCGTCAACGCGAGACTAAGCAGGGGTCCATAGTTGTAAGCTTCCTGCCCAACAGAGAAAAACAGCAAGAGGTTCAACCACACCGCCACAGCAATAGAAAGCGCCCACGGCAAAGCCTCTCGATCCCATGCGGTCAGGCACAGAACCGAGAGACAGGCGAAACCCCATCTCAGGCTCCACAGAAGCGAGAAAAGCTCGCTAGGGTCCACCGGGGCCTTCCGGCTCCTCGTGGCCTGGACAGGAAGCAATCAGACGATTGCAGATCGGGCATTTCTTCGGCGGGTCCGGCAGGCCGCCGGGGCCTTCGGGCAGATCATCGGGCATAGTGTTCTCCTATTTGTAATAGACGCCGTGGAAAATGCCGCTAATATCAACGGACACGGTTGAAGCAGACACCATCTGAATTTGAATGTTTCCGCCGTTCTCACGTATGGGCGTCGTCACATCGATCACAGCGGAACCGCTATCCGTTATGACTTGGGTTGTCGTCACTGTCGTGCCGTCGAAATGAACGTGCCCGTCCCAAAACGTGCCGTTAGCAGCATTGGCCGTGATTACAGTTACGCGCAGATGATCCGCAACCATCCTCGTAGGGGCTGGGAACAACGTCACCCATTGGGGCGTAGCCGCCACCAGATTTGCCGCGACCTTCGGGATAAGGAAGTTTTCGAGCACCAGACCCGGCTTATTGGCCGTCACGCGCTGAATAAGGTGGACGGGCGCGTCTTTCTGGTAAACCGAATGGACGTTTCCGCCCCGTGTCGTTGTGCTGCCCTCCCGCACCAGCGCATCCGCGCCGCCAGAAAGGATGGTGCCGACGTTGTATGTCGGGCCGCCATCGTTAATGACCCGCGCCGCAGCGTCGATCTCTGTCACAGTCGCGTTGATCGCGTGGAGCGCGTTCTGGCCTTCGATCGCCACCCCGATCTCAAAGTTACGCGCAACAACGCCCGCCCATTGATGAAGATCGGAAGTTCCTGAAGCATCCCAAACGGGATAGACGCCTATTGATCCCGCGTAAGAAGCTGTTTTTCCGGCGAAAGCCAATCCAGCGAAATATAGGGGCGTCGCTTCGGCCACGTGGCTTCCGGCGCCGTTGCCCAGGACGCGGATGCCGTCACGTCCGCATTCCACAAAGCTGCCGCCCGCCAACCCCCCATCGCGCGAGCCGTCCTCGATATGGACCGCCTCGAGACGAGATTGCAGCCCCATCAAACCCACGGCGGCAAATCCGTGCGCGTGCGCCATGCTAAGCGCAAATCCCGAGCTAGTTCCGGACCCGGCGGTCCCAGCGCTCAAGGATGCGCCGCAGATCAACGTGTTTTTACCGGCGATGCCGGGCCAGTTGAGGGCCAAAGCATCGCTTTGGTCAGAATACCCGACATAGCCGAAGAAGTAGAGGCCGGAGCCACCCCCGCTACTGGTGTTGGCGATAAAACCGTACCCTTTGCCCGAAGCACTGCAATCAATCACGCGCACGCCGGTAAACACCGTGTTCAGATTGAAGCACGTCCCCGTATTGGGAGAAGCAAAAGAAGTTGTCACCGCAACATCGCGGACAATGTTGCCTGTAACTGACCCGCTGAAATTAAACGTTGTTATCGCATCTTGACCAATCAACTTGATCTTGTCGATGGTCGTACCGCTTTGTACGCTGAACGACGATGTTCCCGTGAGTGTAAGGCTTCCGCCCGGATCGCCGAACAACGCCTGTCCGGTCGTTATAAATCCGTTGCTGATATTGTATGCCACGCTGCCAATGCTGGCGTTTGTCGTGCTGGATAGCTTTGTGAAAATGGCGTCGGCGTTGGTTGCAGCAACGCCGGGAGAAACAGCCCCGTCGTCTCTGATGTCTGGATTGTCCTGAAGTTTGGCCTGAACAGTGCGGAGAACCGCCGCGCCGCCGGGAGCAATAGACCCTACAAGAGCTGCTCCATTCGCTGCTGACAGCAAGGTGCGGCCCGCCGCGCTACGTGTGACGCCATTTTGAACAACAACGTAGGTCTCGTCTCCCGTCAAAGGGAGCGTAGCGGCAGAAAGCTCGGATATCTTAGTGCCGGTCATTTGTTTCGCGCCCGTTCATTCACTAAAAATCGCCGCCGTAGGATGCCGGCGATCGTCACCGTCCCGGCAGTCTGCCTGACCAGGGTCAGCCGCAATCGTATAAACCCCCGCGATCCAGTGGGGTTGTGGCACAGCCATAGTCGTTCGCCCCTAGCTGATGGCGTAGCCGTTGATGTAGATGTCGCAAGCCCCTGCAATACCTAGCCCTGCTGACAAGACAGCGTAGAGCGTGGCTGTATTGCGATAATCGCCGTTCGCAATCACGCACAGGATCATCAAATCCGCACCCGTCAGGGCGGTAAGATTCTGCGCCGCCACAATAGCGGTGCCCCCGCCGCCCGTTGCCGTTCTTACGGCAAGCGTTCCCACCATGGCCGCCAGATTCGTGCTGGCGTTGGCCACCACAATCTCGGTGATGCGGTAGCGCGTGAAACTGAACAGCTTGGAGAACGCTTGGTCCGCCGTGCTATTGAGGTTCGCACCGATCAGACTGAACAGGGTTCTGTTTGTATTCAATGCGGGAGCGCCCGAAGGCGATACGACCATCGTTCCCATTAGACGGCCTCTCCGCTCATGAATGCAGTTGCGCTGGCAGTCTTGGTGAACGGTCCCGTCGAGGAGAAGACCAGCGTAATCCCCGTCGCGCACCGAACCGGGATCGGATTGTAACCGACCTCAACCGTGCTGTTGGCCGCCGCCGCCCAAGTCTTGATGGGCGTCACCGCGCCATCAGTCGGGGGTGACGTAGCATCAAACAGCATCAAATATCCCGCCGTGCCGCCCGTCGTGATATTGGCCCCATAGAAGTTTCCGGCGGAATTCTTCAAAACAAGGCTCGACGCCGCAGCCGTCGTGACAACGGGCGTAATGGCTCCAGCCGCCACCGAATGAGGCGCTGCGGATACCGCAGCAGTGCCGGTTCCCGCCGCCACAGCTCCATTGATTGTTCGTTGTCGGACAAAGCCGGAGGCGTCGAAAAGGAAGTTGGCGTTCGCAAGGGGCCGGGGCGACGCCCCAAGCAAGCTCCCGCTGCTGAATGGATATACAATAGTGGTCGATGCGGTGTCATCGGAAACCGCCGCAATTCCCACCATCGCAGCGCCAATCTCTCCCCGAGAGTTGATCTGGATGTTGCCGCGCTGGCCGTCAGTGTAGGTCGGAGCCGTCGTATTATAGACGCCGCCGATCTTGACCGGCTTGCCGGAGTCAGGAGCAGCAGCAGCCGCATCGCCAACAACCTGCGCGTTCAGGTTCGAGGCTGTGGCCTGGGACACGGTGGTCGAGCCGCCCGCACTGGCGAACGTCGCCACCGAGCCGTCAGCGTTGATGATCGAGACGGTGCAATCGACCACCGTGTTCGTTGCGGGAAGCGGAACAATGCGGGACATGGCAAAGAGTCCTTAAAGTGTCGGTGGTGTCAGGCCGGGTGAAAACAGAGCAGCATCCACCGTCCCGTCGATGCTATCTTGTATTTGCTCCGGCGTCATCCCTGACTGCTCAGCTTGCAGTCGTTTGGTGACGGCGTTGAAAGCCTCAATCTGCGCCGTCGTTTCCGCCTTGTAGGCGTCAATGTCCAGCTTCTGCTGCTCCTGGGACTGCTCAACACGCTGAAGCAACGCCTGCTGCTGCCCCACAAGGCCAGACAGCATCTCGATCTGCTGCTCGGCGGCTTGCAGCTCCGGCGTCTTGTCGTCATCCGACAGAAGCTTCGGATCGATGGTCTTGCGCAGGCGCGCGGCGATCTCCTGCGCTCCCGGCCAGTCCATGTTCTTGACCAGCAGGTCGCCTGCCACACCCCATAGCTCCGGGTTGCCTTGGAGCAGCTGGCTCATGCTCTCAGCGGCCTCCTGCCGCTTGGTCATGTAGCCGGGGCCGGTGACGGCCACCACGTCGTATTGACCGACGCCGGGGTTGTATATTTTCTCGATAAGGATGCCGTCTTCCTCGATCTTGCGCACCGGTTCGGCCTGATCGGGGTCGATCTTGACCATGCCGACCTCGCCATCAGGCTGGACGATGCGCGCGATGCGCGCCGTGTCGTAGATTTTCGGGATCAGATCAACCAGCTGGCGCGTGATGTAGCGGATGGCGCGGGCGAGGTTGTCCACGTAGTGATAGGTGCCGGTGTCGCCCTGTTTCTCGCGGGCGAGGATGGCCTTGCCCGAGCGTTCGTTCGACGTGGCGCCGAGGCTTGAGTCATACTGCCCGGTGGTGGCCTTGATGTCGTCCGAAGCCCCCATCTTGGCTTGCAGCAGCCCCGAGGAGGCCATCGGGGGCTGGGCGCGTTGCGGCAGCGGCAAGGTGTTGCCCATGCCGTCCGTCACGTCCGGGTTGACCTCCAGATAGGGCCAGTTGACCGTGTTGGCCGTCTTCCACTGGTTCTCGTAGCCCTCGAACTGCCCGCCGTAGCCGATGAACGGCGCCTTGGGCGCCAGGGCCAGCATCTCGGCCTCCTGGCTGACCCAGTAGTTATACATCCGCTGGGCGTCCTTGGCGTTGCGCACCAGACCCGAGATGTAGAGTTGGCCGTCGATCTCGAACTCGTTGCCGACGACGCGGACGACGGGTATCCACTTGCCCGCCCATTCGCGCTCCTCCAGCACGTCGAAGCCGTTGGTCTTGACCCACATGACCTTCTTGCGCTGGACCCGGCGCGACTTGACCGGGGGGCCGTTCAGCGCGCGGGCCAGCTGGTCCTGCGGCGTGCCGCTGTGCGCGGTCGAGCCGTCGCGATAGAGGTTCAGATCGCCCGGCTCGTAGTCGTAGTAGAAATACTCGGCGATGCGGATGGTGTTCTCGGTCAGCCACTGCGAGAGCGTCTGGTCGCCGACGCCCTGCGTCATGATCGACGACAGCGGCGTGGCGTTGGGCCACAGGCGCTCGTAGTCGGCCTTCAGGATGTCCTCGGTGATGAAGCACCACTCGGCGTCGGACCCGCACGGGTCTTGGATAGCCGGGTCCATATAGACGCTGAACGAGTTGCGCACCCGCCCGATGCGCAGGTCTTGGTCAAAGGTGTCGTCGTCGCAGTAGTCCGTCAGGATGCGGATGTAGCCTTCACCATACGTAACCTGATTGTCACATGCCGTGTCGTAGGCCACGTCGGCGTCGGAGATGTATTCGATGTGCCGTATGACGCCGTTCAGCATCTCGGCCACGTCCACGTCGGCCTTGTCGTCGGCGGGGATGACCTTGCCGGTCGGACGGTTCTGTCGCTGCTCGTTCGTCACCTGACGGACGTGCTGCGGCAGCTTGTTGATGGTCAGGCAGGGGCGGGCGCTGATGTTCTGGCCCGAGCCGGTGTTCGTGCGGGTCGCCAGCACGTCGGCGCTCCACTGGAACATATTGTCGGAAGACCCCGCCATGAAGCGAAGGTCGTTTAGCTCGTCCTCACGGCTCTGACTCGTGGCGCTTTGCGCCATGGTGAAGCGGCTGCGCATGGTGGTCAGCATCTCGCTGGTGCTGGTCTTCTTGCTCGCCACGCGGTCAGGCCCCCATCCACGAGGTGTGGACACTGGCGCCACCATAGGTGCGTCGCGGCGCGTTGTCGATATGCTCACGCTGCCCGACCGGGTAGGCGAAGGTGACGCAGATGGCGTCAGCGCAGTTAAAGACTAGCGTCCCGTTGGCGTAGTATGCGTTATGCTCCTCCAGTGTCAGATTGAACACGAGTGTCGGAGGCACGCTTTCGGTTCGAACAGACACGGGAGCAACAAGCTGTTGCGCGGTGGCGATTCGCAGTAAAAGTTTCGCCGCACCACGCGCACTGGCGAGTATCCGTGAAATGGCGCTTGTAGCGAACCTTGCTGGCACATGAGAGCGAGCAATATCTGGACCGTGACGGGAAATAGGTTTCGTAGTCCAGTTGGCATGCGGCGCACGTAGCGCGGAAGGCTTGCCGCTGAAGCCACGACGCAACACCGTTTTTGCTGTGCCACTCCCGGCCTTCGGGTGTTGCGTGCCACTCGGCGGCGCGAGCCAGGGCCTCTGCGGACGGGGGCTTGAGGCCCCCGGATGCGTGGCGTGCGAGGGCGTGTTCGGCAAGGTGCTCGCGCGCATCCACGAGTTCCAGATTGGCGCGCACGTTGTTTCTCCAGTCGCCATCGCGGTGATGGACGTGCTTGCCTTCCGGTATAGGCCCGTGAGCATCGCTCCAGACACGGCGGTGAAGCAGCCGCTCGGCGTCAGTTTTCCGGTCTGACTGGTAGTAGCGACCACTTGTCTGAACTCGGTATCGCGTCCCTTCGTGCCAAACGCTCTCAACAGTCGGCATAACCAGAACCTCCTTGATCCGTAGGGTTCCAGTCTATCTGTGATAGTCAACGTGTCCAGCCGTTTCTCGCCGTGCCCCCAAACGAAGACCTTATGCTTGCCAGTTCCGACCAGTCGTGCGCCGTTTGACAGCGTCGCTGTGGTCAAGGCGTCCGTTTCCGTCACCCACGCGGCGAACACTTTTGTCGGGCCGAAGGGCGTGCAGACTACATCGCCTTTGCGAAGCTGCTCGATGGGCCGGTCGCCAGAAGGCGTCCTGACAAGGGTTCCGGCCACAAAACAGTCGGGAGAGGGAAGGCCACGCGCCTTCATGTCCTTCTTGCCCTCAAGGAACATCGTCCCCCGGCTGTCAGGCTTGACCAGCGGCGAGATCAGGTCCGTCTTGAGGCGGCGGTCGAGCGGCAGCGAGGCCGTCTTCAGCCACTCGCGCATGGCCCCCCACATCTCGGCGCGCTTGTTGCCCCACATCAGGGGCGTGCGCGACTTCTGACCGAAGTTGACCCCGCGCACGACCTTGTAGCGTTGCTCCTTGAGCCGGTCCACGACGCCGCCGCCGACGCCACCCTCGTCGATGACCACCAGCACGGGCTTGTAGGTCTCGATGGCCTCGATCACGCGCCCGACCGTCTCCATCGTATCGACGCCCTGATGCCGCTGGAGGCTGATGATGTCGCGCCCCTGCCTGACGGCGATAACCGTGGCGTCGGCTCCGAAGCGCGCCGGGTCCACGCCGATGACGACGGGTGCGGTCGGGTCTTTGTAGCGCGGGCGCTCCATGGCCTCGTCCACCAGCAGGCTGGAGATGAACTGGTCGTCGCTCTCGTTGGGGAACATCCCGTAGACCTCGACGTGCGCCTGGGCGCTGTCGGCGCCGTATTCGTCGATGATCTGCTGATAGACCTTCTTGTCGGTGCCCTCGACCGAGCGCGCATCGACGATTTTCGTGCGCCAGAAGTCCCTCTTGGCGTGAAACGCCTCGTAGAAGTAGCCGGTGTTGCGGCGGGGGTTGGAAAATGCCAGATGGAAGCGATCCGGGGTGTTTTCGGTGAAAAACCCGTCCGTGACCGACCAGATCGGGTCAGGAATGCCGCTTGACTCGTCAAAAATGACCAGAACGCCGTCGTAGTTGTGCGTCCCGGCGTAGGCGTCGGGGTTCTCCGCGCTCCAGAGCTGGGCGTGGGCCGCCCACAGGCGGGTGTCGCGCTTCAGGTCGCGCTCGACGCACTCCGTCAGCCACTTGGCGATAGTGATGCGGGTGGCGATAGGCTCGAACCAGTGCTTGTTGAGCGCCATCGACGCCCATTTGGTGATTTCCGGCCATGTTTTCGTCGTCAGCTGGCTCTCGGTGTTGGCCGAGACGATGGTGGTGGAGCCGATGCGTGTCGTCAGCATCCAGATGACGATCCAGCTGACCAGCGCGCTCTTGCCGATGCCGCGCCCCGACGACACGGCCATGCGGAAGGTCTCGAAGTCGATCCTGCCCTTGTTCGCGGCTATGTGGTCTCGCAGTTCCGCCAGCACCTCGCGCTGCCATTTGCGCGGGCCGTCGAAGTTGGCGAGCGGTGTGCCTTGTTGTCCCCATGGGAAGGTCATGAGGACGAACGCGAGCGGGTCGTCGCGGATAGCGGGCGACCACAGCCGCGCCATCAGCTCCATTTCACTTTCGGCGTCGTATTGAGGCGTTTGCATCAGAACCTATGCAGTCTTTTTTCGGCTTCTAAGCGAGCGTTTACAGCTTCGTGCAAGTCTTTAAACTGGCCTATGTAATGGTGAACGCCGTTTACTCTCATTTGCACTTGCCATTTTCGGTTTCTTGAGTGCCAAGCCACACCTTTTTGGCCGGAAATAGAGCCTTTGTGTGCGCCAATGTTGTGCGAGTTCACCAAGCGGCTCACATCACGTAAATTATCAATCCTGTTGTCGGCGCGGTCGCGATTTAGGTGGTCGATTTCATTCTGCGGCCACGCTCCGTAAACGTAAAGCCATGCCAGCCGATGAGCTTGGTGTTTTTGTTTTTCGACTTGGATGCAGATGTAGCCGTCTTGGGTGCGCGCGCCAGCAACGGCGCCTTTTTTCGCCCGCCCGTTTCGCTCGACGCGGTTCACGAACACGCCCGTTTCCGGGTCATAGTGAAGTAGCGCTTTAAGGCGCGCTTGTGTTAGTGGTTGCGCAGTCATCGGCTTGCCTCTCAAGTCCGGTGGTCAGGGAGCCGGTGGGCGTTGGCGCGCCCTCGGCTTCCGCCGGTATAGCATCGTTTTGCACGACATACATACCCTCGATCACGCGCTGTTGGGCGCGCTCCAGGGCGTCGGTGACGCTGATGCGCTGCTCGATGTCCACGTTGATCTGCTGCTTGGCGACCCACCCGCGCGTGTGCTTCAGGTGGTCCAGCGCCGCCTTGGCGTCGCCCTGCTCGGCGGCGTCGTAGAGGACGGAGGCCATGGCGTGCTCGCCGTCGGCGGCGCCCTTCTGCTCGGCCAACTCGACCAGCGGGTCCATTTGCGCCAGCCGACGGTAGTCGCTGGGCTTCATACCGGCGGCGAACGCCAGCGCGTCGCCCTTCAGCCCCTTACGGGCGGCGTCGTAGATGCGCGTCAGCCGCGCCTCGGTCGCCTGTAGCGTCAGCGGCTCGTGCGTCAGGGAGAAGAAGCCGGGGTCAATCGCCTGCATGCCCCAGACGTAGCCGCGAGCGGCGGCGTTGGCAAGTGTGTTGCAGTTGCGGGGGCCTTCGACGCCCCCGTGGCGATCAGCAGGGCTGCACGGAGGCGTCGTCGGTCGTTGGCTGAGCAGGAGCCCGCTGCCGTGCGTAACAAGCTGTTGGACGTGTGGCTAGGGGCTTTTTGCAAAAAATAAAAAATCGGTCACGAACGCTGAAGGCCAACAGCCCCGATCCCTCGGCCCTACCCGGGGTGGCCTCCGGCAAACGGCTTTCTGGCGTCAGCCTGGGTCACGCGCCGCCAGCCTAGCAGCGCGTCAGCTGATAGCTCCATGCTTGAGGGTGTGCGTGACCATACCGCGTCAGCGTGGGGCGCGTGACCATAGGGCTGGATGCAACAAACTGTTTGACATTGTGGTGGGGGGGGGGGGGGGGGGGG